>JGI24711J26586_10001471_pt1 | contig 17967 bp, 15 predicted proteins | sample BioPla3DNA1_FD_26586 | JGI IMG/M metagenome (IMG submission 26586)
ACTGGATTGGTCTGATAGAAGTACCTGTGTTTTATTTGGAGATGGAGCAGGAGCTGTGGTACTGCAAAAAAGCGAAGACAAAGGGATTATTTCCACCTATACAGGTTCTGACGGCAGAGGAGATACCCTTCTAACCTGTCCTGCTGTGGCAAATAATAATCCATTTAGCCCGGCAACAGATACTCCAAAATCTGTAGTATCCATGAATGGAAAGGAAGTTTTTCGCTTTGCTACAACCATTGTTCCAAAATGTATAGAAGAAGTATTGAAGTCTTCTTCTTACACCACAGAAGATATTAAATATTATGTACTCCATCAGGCCAATGCAAGAATGATGGACTTAATCTCTAAAAAAATGAATATCGACATTGAAAAGTTTTATAAAAACATAGGGAGCTATGGCAACACTTCTGCTGGAAGCATTCCCATAGCTCTGGATGAAATGAATCAAAACGGAATGCTTAAAAAAGGAGATTTACTCATTTTAGTAGGATTTGGAGGGGGCCTGACCTGGGGTTCGGCTCTGCTTCAATGGCATAAATAATAAAAATTTAGGAGGAATTATCATGATATTTGAAAAAATACAAGAAATCATCGTAGAACAATTAGGCGTAGATAAAAACGAAATCAAACCAGAATCTAACTTCCAAGAGGATTTAGACGCAGATTCCTTGGATTTATTCCAAATTGTAATGGCTTTAGAAGAAGCATTTGAATTAGAAATTCCAAGTGAAGATATGGAAAATATTAAAACAGTGCAGGATGCGGTAAATTATATTGAATCTAAACAAGAATAAAAGGTCAGATGAATCCATCTGACTTTTCTTCTAGGAGGTTTAACTATGCATAATTTTTGGAAAGAGATAGGTGTGAAATACCCCATTATTCAAGGGGGAATGGCTTGGATTGCAGACCATGGTTTAGCTGCTGCGGTTTCCAATGCAGGAGGACTTGGGATTATTGCTGCAGCCAATGCACCGGTTTCTTACGTAAGAGATGAAATTAGAAAAACAAAAGAATTAACGGATAAACCTTTTGGTGTCAATATCATGCTTCTTAGTGACAATGCAGAAGAAGTAGCGCATCTGGTTTGTGAAGAAGGGGTAAAGGTGGTTACAACAGGGGCAGGAAATCCCGGAAAATACATGGATATGTGGAAAGCCAACGGCATAAAAGTGATTCCTGTGATCCCTTCCGTGGCTCTTGCAAAAAGAATGGAGCGCTGTGGTGCAGATGCGGTGATTGCTGAAGGGTGTGAGTCAGGAGGCCATGTGGGAGAACTCACTACCATGGCTTTGCTTCCCCAGGTTGTGGATGCAGTCAGTATCCCTGTTATTGGCGCAGGGGGTATAGGAGACGGCAGAGGAATTGCCGCAGCCCTGATGCTTGGTGCAGTAGGTGTACAGGTAGGAACAAGATTCTTAGTAACAAAGGAATGTACTGTGCATCCAGCCTATAAAGAAAGGGTGCTAAAAGCAAGTGATATCGATACAGTGGTAACAGGAAGACCAACTGGGCATCCTGTAAGAATCCTAAGAAACCAATTATCCAGAGAACTTTTAAAGCTGGAAAAAATCGCTGCTCCCTTAGAGCAATACGAAGAATTAGGAAAAGGAGCGCTTCCAAGGGCAGCAAAAGAAGGAGATATTGACAGAGGCTCTGTAATGGCAGGACAAATCGCAGGAATGATTACAAAAGAACAGACCTGTGCAGAAATGATAGAAGAAATGTTTAAAGAAGCCAAAGAAATCATAAGGAATCGTCAAGATATCCTTTAATGAAAAATAACCCCTTATTTAGGAGGAATACGATGAAAGCTGCATTTTTATTTGCCGGTCAAGGTTCCCAATATATTGGCATGGGAAAGGATCTGGCAGAAAACATAAAAGAATGTAATGAAGTCTTTGAAGCGGCCAATGAAGTTCTGGACTTTGAGATCAAAGAGTTATGCTTTAACGATCCGGAAGGCAAAATCAATCAAACCCAATATACCCAACCGGCAATTTTAACGGTTAATATAGCGGCCCTAAGGGCAATAGAGAAAGAAATAAAACCTGCGGTTGTTGCAGGGCTTAGCTTAGGAGAGTATTCAGCCCTGGTGGCAGGAGGCATGTTAGACTTTAAAGATGCCGTAAGGCTTGTCAGAAAAAGAGGACAGTATATGGAAGAAGCCGTACCCAACGGGGTAGGTGGCATGAGTGCTGTTTTAGGGCTCAGTAAAGAAGAGGTGGAAAAAGTCCTTCAAACCATTACGGAAGGGATTGTTGAAGCCGCTAATTTTAACTGCCCCGGACAAATCGTTATAGGGGGAGAAATAGAGGCTCTTAAGATTGCAGAAGAAAAATTAAAAGCTGCAGGAGCAAAGAGAGTTCTGCCTCTTTCAGTGAGTGGTCCTTTCCACACTTCGATGCTTTTGCCGGCAGCCCAGAAATTAGAAGAAGAGCTTAAAAATATAGAATTTAAAGCACCCCAAATTCCAGTCATCAGCAATGTCCATGGGGAGTATGCAACACAGGAGGACGTAAAAGAACTTCTAAGAAAACAAGTGATGCGTTCTGTTCTTTGGGAACAGACCATTAACAAAATGATAGAAGACGGAGTGGATACATTTATAGAACTTGGACCGGGAAAAGTGTTAAGCGGATTTGTAAAGAAAATCAACCGCTCCGTTACTGTATGCAATGTTGAGGATATGAAATCCCTAGAGAAAACATTAGAAACCATCAGGAGGTAGCTATGGAAAAGAGAAAAACCGCCCTGGTCACCGGTGGCAGCAGAGGAATCGGAAAAGAAATCGCCTTACACCTGGCACAAAAGGGTATGAATATTGTATTCAGTTATATCAGCAATGACGAGGCAGCTCAAAAAACCGTACAGGAAATAGAAGAAAAAGGCGTAAAAGCTCTGGCTGTTAAAGCCGATGTAGGCTCCTTTGAAGAGTCCGAAAAACTCATTAATCAAACTGTAGAAGAAATGGGTTCTATAGACGTATTGGTAAACAATGCAGGGATCATCAGAGATAATTTGATTCTTCGTATGAAAGAAGAAGAATTTGATGAAGTGATAAGAATCAATTTAAAAGGGGTATTTAACTGCATCAAACACGCTTCTAAGATTATGATGAAGCAAAAAAGCGGCAAAATCATCAATATATCCTCCATCATAGGCCTTATGGGGAATATAGGGCAAATCAATTATGCCGCTGCAAAGGCAGGGATCTTCGGAATCACAAAATCAGCAGCCAAGGAACTGGCCCTAAGAGGCATTACGGTAAACGCTATTGCCCCGGGCTTTATTGAAACCGAGATGACCAGTACCCTTTCAGATAAACATAAAGAAGCAATCCTTAAAGCCATCCCCTTAGGCAGAATAGGAAACAGCAAAGAAGTAGCAAGCGTCGTAGGCTTTTTGTCTTCTGAAGAAGCAAGCTACATTACAGGGCAGATTATTTGTGTAGATGGCGGTATGGCTATGGCCAGCCTTTAGAATGGAGGTAAGTTATGGGAAAAAGAGTAGTCATTACAGGAATGGGATGTGTGACACCTGTAGGAAATGATTTAAATACCTTTTGGGAAAACATAAAGAATGGTCAAAGCGGTATAGATATAATTACCCGATTTGACACTGAGAACTATGATGTCAAGCTGGCAGCAGAAGTAAAGAATTTTGATGCTTCATTATATATAGATAAAAAAGAAGCAAGAAGAATGGATTTATACAGCCAATATGCCGTTGCCGCTTCTAAGATGGCATTGGACGATTCCGGGCTGGATATCGAATCTATCGATAAAGAAAGATTTGGTGTGATCGTAGGTTCCGGTATCGGCGGAATCGGTACCATTGAAAAAGAACATGAAAAAATGCTTGCCAAAGGACCAAAAAGAGTATCCCCACTTTTGATTCCTATGATTATAGGGAATATGGCGGCTGGAAATATTGCCATTCAATTTGGTGCTAAAGGCATCTGCTCCACGGTAGTTACTGCCTGTGCTACAGGAAGTCATGCCATTGGAGAAGCCTTTAACACAATTCAAAGGGGAAGAGCCGATGTCATTATTGCCGGAGGAGCGGAAGCCAGCATTACCCCCCTATCTGTAGCCGGATTTGCGTCTCTTCAGGCACTTAATACAACAAGTGACAAGAATCGTGCATCTATCCCCTTTGATGCAGAAAGAAACGGTTTTGTTATGGGAGAAGGAGCAGGAATTTTGATTTTAGAATCCTTAGACCATGCTCTAAAAAGAGGTGCCAGGATTTATGCTGAAATCGTAGGATACGGCGCAACTGGCGATGCATACCATATTACTTCTCCGGACCCAGAAGGCCATGGAGCAGCCAGAGCTATGATAGAAGCCATGAATGAAGCGGGGGTAAAACCGGAGGAAGTAGGTTATATTAATGCCCACGGAACCAGTACTCCGCTTAACGATAAATTTGAGACCGCAGCGATTAAACTTGCCTTTAAAGAAGCTGCCAAAAATGTAGCCATCAGCTCAACCAAATCCATGACGGGCCATCTTCTTGGGGCAGCAGGTGCCATTGAAGGCATTGTTTGTGTGAAAGCTATAGAAGAAGGATTTATTCCTCCAACCATTGGATACGAAAAACCCGATCCGGAATGTGATTTAGACTATGTACCCAATGTAGGAAGAAAACAAGAGATTCATTATGCCCTATCGAATTCCCTTGGATTTGGAGGACATAATGCCTCCTTATTGTTTAAAAAATATGTGGATTAAAGGAGGTTCCTATGGATTACAAAGCAATAGAACAATTAATGAAAGCAATGAATGAAACGAATTTGACCCATCTTGAAATAGAAGAAGAAGGATTAAAAATTAAAATCAAAAAGGAAAAAGAAGTTGTGGCAGTGTCTGCCGTTCAGCCAACCGTTCAGACCGTACAGCCGGTAGCAGACTTAGCTTCGCCTAAAGCAGCAGAAAAGCTGGAAGCCCCTGCTTGTAAAGAAGAAAAAGAAGGTACCTTAGTATGTTCTCCTATTGTTGGGACCTTCTATAGTGCACCGGCTCCCGGAGCTAAGCCTTTTGTAAGCCTTGGAGACAAGGTGAAAAAAGGAGATGTTCTTTGTATTATTGAAGCCATGAAGTTGATGAATGAAATAGAAGCAGATGTAGACGGAGAAATCGTAGAAATCTTAGTACAAAACGAAGAAATGGTAGAGTACAATCAGCCCCTATTTAGAATTAAAGGGTAGGTGTTAACATGTTAAACATAAAACAAATACAAGAGATTATTCCCCACAGATATCCTTTTTTGCTCATTGATAAAATTGAAGACTTAGAACCGGGAATTAAAGCTGTGGGCTATAAAAATGTAACGATGAATGAATACTTTTTTCAAGGCCATTTCCCTTCCGAGCCTGTTATGCCCGGGGTACTCATTATTGAAGCTCTTGCGCAGGTTGGAGCGGTATGTCTTCTTTCCCTTGACGAGTTAAAAGGAAAGATTGCCTACTTTGGAGGAATTGAAAAAGCCCGTTTTAGAGAAAAAGTAGTACCGGGAGATACCTTAAGACTAGAAGTAGAAATTATAAAAAGAAGAGGACCCATTGGAATCGGTAGTGCGAAGGCCTTCGTAGGGGATAAAAAGGTTTGCGAAGCCGAGCTTACCTTTGCCATTGGGTAAACCCGAAAGGGGGATCGTATGTTTAATAGAATATTAATTGCCAATAGAGGTGAAATCGCCGTAAGAATTATCAGAGCCTGTAGGGAAATGGGGATAGAAACGGTGGCAATCTATTCAACCATGGATAAAGATGCCCTGCATGTTCAGATGGCAGATGAAGCCGTATGTGTTGGGCCACCTAAAGGAAAAGACAGTTATCTTAATATGGAAAATATCATAAGTGCCACCATCCTTACAGGGGCTCAGGCCATTCACCCGGGCTTTGGCTTTTTATCGGAAAACAGTAAGTTTGCAGAAATGTGCGAGGAGTGCAATATCGTCTTTATAGGGCCTGACGCCAATATGATAGACCTTATGGGCAATAAGTCAAAGGCTAGAGAAACCATGATAAAAGCTGGTGTTCCTGTCGTTCCCGGGTCTGAGGGAGCTGTAGGAGATTTAGATGAAGCCTTGGAGATTGCCGAAAAAATAGGCTACCCTGTTATGATTAAAGCATCTGCCGGCGGCGGCGGTAAGGGCATGAGACTTGCATACACAAGGGAAGAATTTATCAAGGCTTTCAATACTGCAAAGTCTGAAGCCAAGGCAGCCTTTGGGGATGACACCATGTATATAGAAAAATTCGTAGAAAATCCAAGACATATTGAGTTTCAGATTTTGGGAGATGCCTTTGGCAATATCGTTCATTTAGGAGAGAGGGATTGTTCTATTCAAAGAAGACACCAGAAAGTCATAGAAGAAGCCCCCTCCACAGCAATTAGTCCGGAACTTAGAGAAAGAATGGGCAGAGATGCCATATTAGCAGCCAAATCCATTGGTTATAAGAATGCAGGCACCATAGAATTCCTGCTCGATAAATACGGAAATTACTACTTTATAGAAATGAATACGAGAATCCAGGTAGAGCATCCTGTAACAGAAATGGTAACAGGGATTGATCTTATAAAAGAGCAGATCAAAATAGCGGCGGGTCTTCCTCTATCTTTTACCCAGGAGGATATTACCATACGCGGTCATGCCATAGAATGTAGAATCAATGCAGAAAATCCAAACAAGGGCTTTATGCCTTCTCCAGGAACGGTTAACAGTCTTCATTTCCCCGGAGGATTTGGTATTCGAATTGAAAGTGCCCTTTATCAAGGGTACAAGATTCCTCCAACCTATGATTCCATGATTGCAAAGCTCATCGCTTACGGTAAAGACAGAGAAGATGCAATTGCTAAGATGAAACGTGCTTTAGGAGAATTCATTATTGAAGGAATGGATACCAATATAGATTTCCTTTTTCAGATTCTTCATACGGAGGATTTTGAAAAAGGAAATATCGACACCAGTTTTATTGAAAAGCACTTTAATTTAGGCAAGTAGTAATTGCTAGAAGGTGGTGAAAACAGTGTTAAAAGGATTTTTTAAGAAAACCAAATATGTAACCACATCCCTTCCTGCTTATGAAAAGCCGCCGACTCCCAATATCCCCAATGGAATGTGGATAAAGTGCAATACCTGCGATCAAATTGTGTATAAAAAAGATCTTGAAGAAAATAAAAAAGTATGTCCTCACTGCGGACATCACTTTAGAATGACTGCAAGAGAAAGAATTGATTTGATTATAGATGAAAACACTTTTGAAGAATTCAATCAGGATTTATCTACCCTGAATCCCTTAAACTATCCTGACTATGAAGCAAAGATTCTTCAGCAGCAGGAAAAAGCTGAACTTAAAGAAGCAGTGATTACGGGAACAGGTAAGATTTGCGGAGAAGAAACGGTTATTGCGGTGATGGACAGTCATTTTTTAATGGGAAGCATGGGCTCCGTTGTAGGAGAAAAAATTACCAGAGCAGTAGAAGAAGCAACCCAAAGAAGACTTCCGATTATTATTTTTTCCACCTCCGGGGGAGCCAGAATGCAGGAGGGAATTTTTTCTCTTATGCAGATGGCAAAGACCAGTGCAGCCATTGCAAAGCATGATGACGAGGGGCTTTTATATATTTCCGTATTAACAGACCCGACAACAGGGGGAGTTACGGCAAGCTTTGCAATGTTAGGCGATATTATTTTGGCAGAACCAGGAGCTCTGGTAGGATTTGCCGGACCCAGAGTTATAGAGCAGACCATCAAGCAAAAGCTGCCCGAGGGATTTCAAAAATCGGAATTTTTATTAGAACATGGACTTGTAGATGAAATCATACCAAGAAATTATTTAAAGGAAACCCTGGGCAAACTTCTGCACCTTCATAAGGAGGTGGAATAATGGCAAGTTTAGATAAAAACCTTGAAGAATTAGAAAAACAGCTGGAGGCTCTAAAAGAATTTTCTAATACTCACGGCGTAGATTTATCAAGGGAAATTAAAAGTATTGAAGATAAAATAATCGAACTGCGAAAAGAAGCCTACAGCAACCTTTCTCCCTGGGATAAGGTGAATTTAGCGAGACATTCCGGAAGACCTACAACCCTTGAATATATAGAAAGAATCTTTGAAGATTTTGTAGAACTTCATGGGGACAGAAGCTTTAAAGACGATTTTGCCATTGTAGGAGGGATCGCAACCTTAGAAGGGTGCCCTGTCACCGTCATTGGCCATCAAAAAGGAAGAGATACGAAAGAAAATATCAAAAGAAACTTTGGTATGCCCCATCCGGAGGGTTACAGAAAAGCCTTAAGACTTATGAAACAGGCAGAAAAGTTCCGTCGCCCGATTATTTGCTTTATTGATACCCCCGGGGCTTTCTGTGGTATTGGAGCGGAAGAGCGAGGCCAGGGAGAAGCCATTGCAAAGAATCTAATGGAAATGGCAAGATTAAAAACCCCTATCATTTCTATTATAATAGGAGAAGGGGGCAGCGGTGGTGCTCTAGCCCTTGGAGTCGGAGATAAGGTATATATGCTTGAGCATTCCATTTATTCCATACTCTCCCCCGAAGGCTTTGCAGCAATTTTATGGAAAGACAGTACAAAAGCAAAAGAAGCCGCAGAGATTATGAAAATCACCGCAAAAGATTTAAAAGACTTTGGCATTATTGATGAGATAATCCCCGAACCCCTAGGAGGTGCTCATAAAGATATGGATAAAGCTAGTGAGGAAATTAAGAGATATCTTTTAAGGGGATGGGAAGAAATAAGAAAGCAATCCATAGAAGATTTAATGCAAAATAGGTATAATAAATTTAGACAAATGGGCGAGTATAAATGACGTAGGGGAGAATAATGTAGGGAAGCATCTACCCTACTTTTTTTTGCTTATTAATAGCAAAAATCATTGAATATTTAGGAAAAAAAATATATAATAAAGTTAATTCACAAATATTACCTATTAGGCTTGTTTACAGAAGAAGGAATAATATAGTAGGAGAATATTAAAATGGGGGGATTAAAGTGAGGGGCAAAAAGAAAATAGGGTTTTATCTAGCTTTTACATTTATTTTACAAATATTATTAACTCCCTTTCAAGCAATAGGAGCAACCGGATATAGTGCTAGCATTTCACAGGTGACAAGAGAATCGGCTATAACTGTCGACGTAGGCTCCACCGTAGAAGTTACCCATACGCTTCATGGACCTAGCGAAACTTATGAATCGTCTCTTAGAGAAATAGCATTGGTATTGGATGTATCAAGAAGTATGGCGGATTCTATGGGGGAAAAAAGTAAATTATCTGTATTAAAGGATAATCAAGCATTTAATAATATTAAAGCTCAAATGTTAGACCAATATATATTCGAATCTGTACATTATGAAGAAGATATACCAAATGATGTTATAGTAAAAACGCTTCCTGAGGGATTTTCATTTGATGAAAATTCTAGAAAGCTTTCTGGATATTTAAATGCAGCTATGGTGAAAAATGTAGAAACAGGCAAATATGATTTTGTTTGTGAACCATTTACAATTTCTTATGGATTTTCAAAGAATGGTATATATACCTTTAATAAAGCTACATTAAATTATAAAGATCCTTTCAATAATAACATCCGTCAAGCAGAAGTGAATGATATGACTGCTACTGTAAATGGAGATTTATACCCAACAATCTCTATAGAAGTTCATGACGGGGATAGAAAAGTTGATTCTTCACCTTTTGTAACTGGTGATTCACCTCCGGCTAGACAAGAGTTACATTTAATTCATGCTGAAAAACTAAAGGCAGAAGAAGGAGCAACAGCTACAATAAATGTAAAAGGTAAAGATATAGGATCTACTAACTATGCATTTATAGAAAATAGATTTGAAGAGAATATTTCTTGGATTGATTTAGATACAACCATGGAAATTGTAAATCCTCCTGATTTATTAGATACAGAAGGATTAAAGTCAAGGTATTATGATGTAAATCATTTGCCTTTATTATCAGATGATGCCAAATGGTCTAAAAGATCAGAGGTTTATAAATATCCAAAAGATGAAATTAAAATTCGTTCAGGGTTTTTAGATCCGGTTGGCAGTAGCTATGCTCAAAAAGAAAATTATTTATTCTTTGGATTTCTTGGAGTAGAAGGAGTAGATTATAAAGAAGCGGCAAAATTCTGGGGTTATATCGTACCAGAAGAAAGTGGAGAGTATTATTTTGCAATACAATCAGATGATGGAAACTATGCCTATATTATTGTTGACGGGCAAAAAGTAGTGATTTCCGATCACTTTAAACCAACATCTCCTAATTTAACATATACTAACAACAAAGTATCTCTAAAAAAAGGAATTGCATATCCTATATATCTAGAATATTTTAACTATGGAGGAGAAGGTGAATTCCAGATTTTAAAGAAAGATACGCCTTGGAACTCATACACTGATGAAACGTATAAGTATAAAGACAATAGGGTATTGCAAAAACAGCATCAATCTAAATATAGAGTTCCTCCAAGCTGGTTTAGAGCAACTTCTAACAATGCCCCAGGGGAAAACCCGGAAGTAACCTTTGAAGCAACCAAATCAGTTGAATTTCCCGAAAAATCCGGAAAGTACTATATAGCGGCTAAAGCGGATAATAGTAAGGGATATACAAGAGAAGCAGTATATGGACCTTTTATTGTTGATAATACACCTCCGGAAATTACTTTAAACGGAGACAGGACTATGGAGATAACTCCTAACCTAAGTTTTGAAGATCCGGGAGCTACAGCAAAGGACTACAATTTTGAAACCAAGGAATATGATGACTTAGAAGTAGAAGTAGAAATTAAAAAAGGTGAAGAAGTAGTAGAAGCAATAGATACGACTAATATAGGAACATATACTATAATTTATAGGGCAGAAGATGAATTTGGAAATATTGCAGAAGAAACTAGAATAGTTAAAGTAATAGCAGGAGTTAAATTAGAACCTGATGTATTATATATAAAGAAAGGTGAAACGGCTACATTAACTGCAACAGTTACTCCTTTAGGTCATGAATTAGAATGGAGTAATAGTGATTCTAATATAGTTTCCTTACAACAAAACGGATTAACCGTAGAAGTAACTGGGCTTGAAGTAGGTCATACGCAAGTTAAAGCTAAAGATAGTGATATAACCAATATGGACGTATTCGATGTAAGTGATATATATGTATACGAATATGAAGAAGCGGATCAGAGTATGATAGTAGGTCAAACAAAGAAAATAATTGATATCCCTGCAGGTATGATTCTTACAACATCAAGCGCACCTTCAAAAGTAACCTTTAATACTTCTACTGGTGAAGTTACAGCTAATACTGTTGGAACTGAGTCAATCGATATCTCGATTGGATATGAAACACCGGAAGGAATCTTTGAAGAAGTAGCAGCCGTTAATCTTACAATGGATGTATTTAATGTAGAATTTTTAGATGCTGCTCCAACAGATTCTTCAACTTATTATGGATATTTATATCCTGATAAAGCTACCTTTAGATTAAAGTTTAAGGTTAGCACTCCTGCAGGGAAGTTCTTGCCGGAGAGTACTTTGAAAATGACACCAACATTTGCAGATATAGATATAGGATTAACTACAAGTATTGATAGTATCATCAAAGAGAGTATCATAATACCGGAAACAACTAATAATACAGTAGGTGTTCAAGGAAAAAGTTTCGATAGTTCTACAGGAACCATTTTAATTGATTTAAGTCCCTTGCCTGCAATGAACTATGAAACAATAGTTACAGTCAGCTTAGAGCCTGATTCTACTACAAATTTAACTATAGGTACCTATAAAGAATATGTAAAGGATAAAAAAACAGCATCATCAAATAATGCATTGGAAGTATCGGGATATAATATTACCCTAGGAACAGATGCCAATGGTAAAATAGAGATTCCAGTAGAAAATTCACCGGACATAAGATAATCTAAGAGGAAATAAGTAGGGAAGCTGCTTCCCTACTTATTTATGTTTATAAACTAAAGAAATATGATAAAATAAATAAAAAACAAAGGAGAAGCAGAATGAGTAAAATAGGAATCATCGGTGCCATGGAAGAAGAAGTTACAGCCCTTAGAAATAAAATGAAAAATAAAGAGTTAAAACAAATCGCCGGAATGGATTTTTGTCAAGGTATATTGGAAGACAAAGAAGTTATATTAGTAAAATGCGGAATTGGTAAAGTCAATGCAGCCATCTGTACCCAGGCTTTAATCGATAATTTTCATGTTCAATACATCATCAATACAGGAGTAGCCGGGGGCATCTATGAGAAATTAGACATCGGAGATATTGTTATTTCCAGTGATACCGTACAGCATGATTTTGATACCTCCGCTTTTGGTGATCCCATAGGAACAATCCCCAGAATGGATGAAAGCTTTTTTAAGGCGGATAGCAAGCTTGTGGAATTAGCTGAGAAATGTGCTGAAAATCTGCCGTCAAAGCCCAATGTGTATATAGGCCGGGTTGCCAGCGGCGATCAGTTTATTTCCAGCTCAAGGCAGAAGCAAGGGATATGGGATAATTTCAATGCGTATTGTGCAGAGATGGAAGGGGCAGCCATTGCCCATACCTGTTATCTGAACAAAATCCCCTTTGTCATTATACGTTCTATTTCCGATAAAGCGGATCACAGTGCAGATATTAACTTCCAGGAATTCGTGAAAGAAGCCGCAAAAAACTCCAATGAAATGATTATAGAAATATTAAAAAGTTTATAAATCACTTATTAAGGACAAAGTATATTTATCCTGTACAAAAGCCTGCAATTTTTGCAGGCTTTCTTTTATGTAAATATTTGACATTTTCAAATGCCCATGTATAATTAATAATATATGTAAAATAATGGAAGGAGCGTTTTCATGAAGTTTTTAAGTTATGAACAAATCACATGGGTACTACAGACATCTGTAGTAATATTTTTTGGTATTGGGCTGCTGAGTTTATTATTTTTAGGCATTCGTATCCGTTATTTTCAAAAGTCTCTTAACAAATGGATGAAAGAAAACAGGAGGCTGTCAAAAGACCCGGTACTGGATCATATCATTAGAACCTGCAAGTATTATAATGAGAAAGGCCAAGAGGAAATTAATACAGAAGCGGTTATTAAATCCAACTACTATAAGCAAAAAATATTCTTGATCCCTATATACTATTGGGAGCAGCTCATATCAAAATCAGAAATTCTTTCTTTGTTTTTAGGGTTACTGGGGACTTTTATCTTAGTACATGGGGAAATAGACGATGCCTTTTATCCCCTCATATTAAGTACCGGAGCGTTTATTGTTTTAGTTTTATTAGAAACAGTCTTTTCCCTCCAGGAAAAAAGAAGAATTCTCTTTACTCAACTGGAAGAGTATTTGGACAATTCATATCTGCCCAGCTTGAACAAAACCCCTGTCGCTTCTGAGATCTTAAAGGAAGAAAAGATAGAACCTTTATATATATACGATAAAATTCCTGCCCAAAAAGAAACAAAGGATGGGGAAGGCAATGAGCTAAAAGATAAGGAAATAGAATGGATTATTAAGCAGTTTTATGGAGAAGAAAAAAAGAGTATAAATTTATAAACCAATGATAATAATAGAAAAAGAATGCAGTAAATATTATTAACCAATGACTAGTTGAAATATGTCGAATCTCAAGGAGGAAGTTTATGGAGACTGCGAAGGTGAAATTACCCATAACGAACGAATACGGCTTTTATGAAATACGACTGGAAAGTATTGGAGGGTTAGGGGCGAATCTGAGCGGAAAGATTTTAGGAGAGTTGGGCGCCATTTATTTAGGGCTTAACAGTTCCAGCTTTGCCAGCTATGGTTCGGAAAAAAGAGGAACACCGGTTAAAGCATTTATTCGTTGGGCAGACCCCAGCCAGGAAATCAGAATCAATAGTCCCGTTGAAACTCCTCACTTACTTGGACTTTTCCATGAGAGATTGGCAGGAAAGATCCCAGTGATGCAGGGTGTAGGTCCTGATACAATCGTTGTGGTAAATACCGATGAAGAGCCAGATGTCATTCGTGACAGACTTAAAATGCATGCAGGTACACTCGTTTGTGTAGATGCCCTAAGATTTGCCATCGAAGCAAAGACAAGGGTTAATATGGTTATGCTTGGCGCCATGGCTAAAGCATCAGGATTCATCCCGTTAGAAGACTTAAAAGAGCTTGTAAAAGATACCTTAGGTAAAAAATATCCTGCAGCCCTGCAGTCCAACTTAGAAGGACTTGAAAAGGGATATAACAATATTGTAGTGAAGAAGTTTGAAGCCGATGGAAAATATCCTTACCAGGAATACAGCGAAGTAAAAAGAGAATGGGGTTATGATAACGCGCCTATTGGTGGCATCAATCCTCATTATGGCAGTACCATAAATAATGACTTATCAGGAAGCCGTGAAGGTTATATTCCCGTATTTAAAAAAGAAGCATGCATTAACTGCGGCATGTGTGACTCCACCTGCCCTGATATGGTATATCAATTTGTTCCCGGAGAATATAAAGGCAAACCTTCCATGATTAATTTAGGCCCGGATTATCATCACTGCAAAGGATGCCTGCGCTGCGTAGAAGTATGTCCTACCGATGCCTTAACAGCAGGAATAGAAAGAGAAGTAGACATTTGGAAAAACCATGTTCGAAATCAGGAACTGCTCGTAGAAAAGATGGAATTTGAAGATGTAGGACCAAACTCCTGGATGCGTTCCGAATCTTTTACAACCAATGAACTGAAATAAGGAGGCGAAACTATGGTAGAGCAAAAAGTTGTATTTGAAAGTGGTAACGAATTAGCAGCCTATGCAGCGAAACAAATTAACTATCATGTTATGGGGTATTATCCAATTACTCCTTCAACTCAAATACCGGAACATTTAGATCTCTTAAAAGCAGAAGGAGAACATGATATCGTCATGATTCCTGCAGATGGAGAACATGGGGCAGCAGGTATTTGCTATGGTGCGACAACCGGTGGAGGAAGAGTATTTAATGCTACTTCTGCCAACGGATTATTGTTTGCACTGGAGCAGCTTCCGGTACAATCCGGAACCCGTTTTCCCATGGTTTTAAATGTAGCCTGCAGAACTGTATCCGGTCCTCTTTCCATTAAAGGAGACCACAGTGATATTATGTATGCTTTAAATACAGGATGGCTGATCCTCTTTGCAAAAGATCCTCAAAGAGTATACGATTTTAATATCTGTGCTCTTAAAATTGCAGAAAAAGTTAAACTGCCTATTATCGTAGCCTTTGACGGATTTTTCACCAGCCACCAAAAACGAAAAGTAGAAATCATAGCCAACGATCAGGATGTCCAGAATTTTATCGGAAAGCTGGAATTAGAATACCATGCCCTGGATAAAGAAAAACCTGTCATCATCGGTTCCTACATGAATGAACCGGATGTACTAAACAATAAATATCAGCTTCACCTGGCTATGGAAGAAGCACGAAATGTCATCCCTCAAGTTTTCAAGGAATATGGAGAACTTACCGGCCGTATATACAGTATGGTAGAGGGATATATGATGGAAGATGCAGAAGCGGCTCTGTTCGCTCTTGGTTCCAGTTACGATACTGCAAGACTGGCAGTGGACAAGCTAAGAGAGCAGGGGAAAAAGGTAGGGGTATTTACAAGCAGCGTACTCCGTCCATTCCCAAAACAAGAGCTCTATGATATCTGCAAAAATGCAAAAGCGATTGTCGTAGCGGACAGACAAGACAGCTACGGGGCAGACGGGGGAAATATGACCCTTGAATTAAAAGCTGCATTGCAGGACTTTAAAGCCAATATAGAAGTAACCAGTTTAGTTTATGGCTTAAGCGGAAGAGACTTTTATATAGAAGACGGTATAGAAATGCTCAACCGGGCATACGATATCGCTCAAAAAGGAAAAGTAGAAAAACGTTTTGACTATTTTGGCCACTATCAAGGGAAACCGGACTATCAACCGCCGAAATACTTTGAACCCCTTATAGGAGATAAGGTTCGCCCAGGAGTAACATCCGTCACAGTGGATGAACAGACCGGCAAAATGATTGCTAAAGGAGGAATCGTAAAAGATTCCACCAGAATGCCAAAGAGATGGATAGCAGGGCACGGTGCTTGTCCTGGCTGCGGAATTCCTGTTAATGTGAATATGCTCCTTAGAGGAATCGAAGGAGAAGTTGTTCTTTTATTCCAAACAGGCTGTGGATATGTTGTTACCTCTCCATATCCGAAGAGTTCTTTCAGAGTAACCTTTATTCATAATCTGTTCCAAAACGGTGCAGCGACTCTTTCCGGTTTGGTAGAAATGTTCCATGAAAGACAAAGAAGAGGAGAATTGCCGCAGGGAGATAACTTTACATTTATTATGATCAGTGGAGACGGTGGTCTGGATATTGGTATCGGACCAGCTATCGGTGCTGCCCTTAGAAACCACAGAATGATTATTATGGAATATGACAATGGCGGCTATATGAATACAGGATATCAATTATCCTATACCACTCCACGGGGAGCAAGAAGTTCTACTTCCCATGTAGGAAAAGCTCAGGCAGGAAAAGCGACTTTCCATAAAGATACACCACAGATTTTTGCGGCTACCAATATTCCATATGTGGCAACCGTTGCAGAAAGCAATCCAACAGACTTTATTAAAAAGGCTGCAAAGGCTCAAAAATATGCCAATGAATACGGCTTAGCCTTTATCAAAGCCCTTTCTGCTTGTCCGCTGAACTGGAACGACAATCCAAGATATGAAAGAAGCGTAATCGATGCTGCAGTAAACTGCTGCTACCATCCGCTTTATGAAATAGAAGAAGGTATTACCACCATTACTTACAATCCAGAAGAGCGCAACAAGAAGATCCCTGTAATCGACTGGCTGAAAATGATGGGAAGAACAAAACATCTTGCAAAGCCGGAGTATGAAGATATCGTAAACAGCATACAACAAGAAGTAGATAGAAGATGGGAAAGACTAAAGGCTCGCCATGAGAGTCCTGTACTATAAACCAACTCGAAAGAGTTGGTTTTTTCAATAATTTTCAATAAATGATGTACCTGATTCATCACTTATGCTATTATATAAAGTAAATCATTGCTTTAACAAGGCTTTAGAGATAAAATCGAGAGGAAGATACCATGAAGATAAGAACAATCCTAGCATTTATTCTCGTTAGTGCTATCTTAGCAGGATGTACCTCTAATACCGCTTCTCTTCCAAAATCCGATGAACAACCTGGTGTAGAAATACCCATAGAACAGCGTGTAGAAGAACCAACTGAAAAAGAGGAAGAGGAGTTAGCAGAAGAAGAAAATAAAACAGAACAAGAAGAAGAGAAGGAAAAAGAAACAGACTCAGAAATTATAGAGGAACCGAAAGAAGAACCAAAAGAAGAGTCAAAAGAAGAACCAAAAGAAACTCCTAAAGAAGAGCAAAAACCAGTACAAAAACCTGCCAAAGAGACCTCTTCCCTTTCCAATGCTAAAAAGTCCTGGTGGTTTAAAAGAAATTCGGATCACTTGCCTCCGGGCGCTCAAAGTGAAATAGATCTGGCAAAATATGATGCCTATTATCTAGGCAATACTAAAGAAAAAAAGATATACCTTACCTTTGATGAAGGCTATGAAAACGGATATACCCCTAAAATATTAGACATCTTAAAAGAGCATAATGTACAAGCTGCCTTTTTTGTAACCAAGCCCTACATTAAAAGTCAGCCGGATCTGGTTAAAAGGATGGTAAATGAAGGCCATTTAGTGGGCAATCATTCCGTAAGCCATCCCAGCCTTCCTGATAAAAATAAGGAAGAAGTAGAATATGAAATTCTTGAAACTGCAAGATATTTTGAAGAAATAACCGGCACCCCTATGCCTTTATTCTTTAGACCTCCGGCAGGAGAATACAGTGAGAGAACTCTTCAAATTACAAAGGACTTAGGCTATA
>JGI24711J26586_10001476_pt1 | contig 17932 bp, 16 predicted proteins | sample BioPla3DNA1_FD_26586 | JGI IMG/M metagenome (IMG submission 26586)
AAAGGATTATGGGCTTTTACTTCTGCAATCGCTTGGCATAGTCGGGGTCAAAGAAGGTTCTAAACAGCACAGCTAGCCCCCACCACCCCCCAAGCCCCCCCGTCCGTGTTCGTCCGTGTCTGTCCGTGTTCGTCCGTGTGGCTGTTCGGCTGTTCCGCTCCCCCTTTGCCCCCTGCTCGCCCCATCGCCCCCACACCGCCCCCCCCTGCCGCCCCCTTCGGCCTACTCGGCTGTTTCCTGACCTCCGACCTCTGCTCTCTCCAACCGTCCGTGTCCGTCCGTGCCCGTCCGTGTTTGTCCGTGTTTGTCCGTGTGGCTGTTCCGGCTGTTCCGCTCCCCCTCTGCCCCCTGCTCGCCCCATCGCCCCCACACCGCCCCCCTGCCGCCCCCTTCGGCCTATTCGGCTGTTTCCTGACCTCCGACCTCTGCTCTCTGGCCTCTTCCCCCCATATCCCGCGAAATATCGCCTTGTCACCAGATAAGCCTCTGCCTACTTTAAGCCTGTAAGACCCCCTTGAGCACGCACATGCATAAGAAAGTTAAACGTAAAATGTGGATGTCCCTTATCATTTTATTCATGGCAGGCGGAGGCTATTGGTTCGTCACCCGGAGCAATCCGAACATGTGTCACCGGGCGGGAGATGTCCTAGATGTACTCGATGGCGTGGCCATCCACTACAACGGCGGAATCCATGCCACTCATGGACGCAATCGGACACCCGATGGATATAACATCGGCATTCGTTATCAATGTGTCGAATTCATCAAACGCTACTTTTGGGAGCGCCATAAACACCGCATGCCAGACTCCTACGGCCATGCCAAGGACTTCTTCGACCCGCAACTGCCCGACGGCGGATGGAATGCCAGGCGCGCCATGGTGCAGCATGTCAACGGAGGCGGCACGAAACCCGCGAAAGGCGATCTGGTGGTTTTTCGTCCGTGGTTATTCAATCGTTACGGCCATGTCGCCATCGTTGCATCCGTATCCAACAATACCGTGGAAATTGCGCAGCAGAATCCGGGACCCTGGGGCAAAACCCGCACCAGCTACCCGCTGGTTTGCACAGAAAACCATTGGTTCATTGAACATCCGCGACTCTTGGGCTGGCTACGACTTCCTGCCACAAAAACCTAACCACTTGAGACCGTGGAATCTTTATGGCTTGCCTTGTAGTTGCGCTCGCTGAGCGCAATTGGCTGCTCACGCGCAAACGGCGGCCCCCACCCGCCAAGCTGCCCCGCCCCCGTCCGTGCACGTCCGCGCCCGTCCGTGGGCTGTTGCCTGTTCCTACCCCCTGCCCTCAGCCCTCTCTCCCCTGTCCCCTATCCATCCTAATTCCCCCCAAAAAATTCTCTCGCGTCGTTTGCGTTTCTTTTGCGCCCCTTGCGTTAAATCGGCTGTTCGGCTCCCCGGCTGTTTTCCCGACCTCTGCTCTCTCCAACCGTCCGTGTTTGTCCGTGCCTGTCCGTGTTCGTCCGTGCGGCTGTTCCGGCTGTTCCGGCTGTTCGGCTCCCCTCCTGAACCCCGAACCCTGAACCCTGCCCCCTACTCCCTGTGCCTCTCAATTTCGATGGCGACGCTACGGGTATGCGGAAGGGCAGAAGGTTTATCCACAATGACGCGAACGGCGTGAACGGCGGCATGTCGCAGACAGGCCGTTGCGATTCTTTCCGCCAGAGTTTCCACCAGAAAGAATTTGCCCTTCTTGGCAATGGCGATGGCTTCGGCTTCGATGTGTTCGTAGTTGAGGGTGTCGTCCAGTTGGTCCGACGTGCCGGCCGGACGCAAATTGCATTGGAGCGAGATGTTCAGCAGCACCTTGCGCGTTTTTTTGCGCTCGGCGGGATAAACCCCAAGGATGCAACGCACGTCAATATCGCGCAAGTGAATCCAGTCGGCGGCAGGAAGAATGGCACTCATCTGTTGACCTCTTTCACGCCCGAAAGCTTACTTCATTTTTTCGGGCGCTTCAACCGCGCGGCGGACGGCCCAATCAGTACACTTCGGGAACAAAAAGCTGATCGGACAGCGGCGGGCGAACATAGCCCTTCTGACGCTTGCGAGGCGGCAATTCGATGGGCGGCGGCGTCAAATCGCGATATTCGATTTGCTTGAGCAGGTGATGAATGCAATTCAGCCGCGCACGTTTTTTACAATCGGCCTGCACCACATTCCAACGCGCCTGGGGAATATCGCACACGGCGAACATGGCATCCTTGGCCTGCGAATACTCGACCCATCGCGCGCGAGATTCAAGGTCCATGGGACTCAACTTCCAGCGCTTAATCGGGTCTTTGATGCGCGCCCGGAAGCGGCGCTCCTGTTCCTCATCGGACACCGAGAACCAGTACTTGATGAGAATAATTCCTGCGCGCACCAGCATACGCTCAAACTCCGGGCAAGAGCGCAAAAACTCCTGATACTCGTCTTCGGTGCAAAAGCCCATGACACGCTCCACCCCCGCGCGGTTGTACCAACTGCGATCAAAGAGCACGATTTCCCCGGCAGCCGGCAGTTGCGCGACATAGCGCTGAAAATACCACTGCGTCTTTTCCTTGTCAGAAGGCGTCCCCAACGCCACAACCCGGCAAATGCGCGGATTGAGACACTCCGTAATGCGCTTGATGGCGCCACCCTTCCCCGCCGCATCCCGCCCCTCGAAAAGCACCACCACTTTCAGCCCCTTTTGGCGCACCCACTCCTGCAGCTTCACCAATTCCCGCTGAAGTTTCGTCAGTTCGCGTTCATAATGCAGCTTGCGAACCTTCTTTTCGCCCTTGTTCTTGTCGGCTTTACCCTTTTCGGCCTTATTCTTATCGGCCTTTTCGCCCTTGTCTTTTTCTAGCTTGTTCTTTTCGTCCTTGCTCTTCGTTGTCATCCGTCCAGCCCTCCAGTGACTTTGCAACCTGAATCATAGCCCCCCGCCACCATCCCGCCAAGCCCCGAATGGACACCATAAACGCCCCCAAACCCCCAACATCCCCCATCCGACCGATTATTTAGCATTTATCCTCAATATTTATGCTACTTATTATGATATTTTATCCAAATTTTTATATTTGGATGATTTTTCTAGGTTTCAAGGTGGTTTTTAGTTGTTTCATCCGTTTTTAATTCTTTTAACTTCAAAACCACAAACAAACTGCTCACCAGCCCATGAAAAGAACATTATTTCATGATAATGCTATGGTAATTATATTTTTCACATATTAATCACTAGGCGCATTTCTAGTCAATATTATCTTTTGTTCCTATAAAATGCGTTTAAGATATGTAGAGCGTTTTATAAAACGCCCTACATTCGATTTTTTAATTTTCTTGAATTTACTAAGTAATTTAGGTATTGATTGTAGACCGTTTTATAAAACGGTCTACATTTCATAAAAGCTCAAATGCAATCATCTAACTTCTCCTATAATCAAATCTTTTTGAGGATTCAGATTTCGCAAATAGATATTTATCCATTATTTATTCCACATAAGAATATAGTCTTAACACCTTCTGTAACAAGTAAATATATCTTTTAGTGCATAATACTGTAATAATTTTGAATAATTTTTAGAATTTATTCCTATATTTCCTGAAATATTGCGATTGTTGCGCATTTGGGGTATTTTCTTGGCTGTTGGGGTCCAGTATGGCAGTTTCTGTGGAGACAAGGCGTTGTTGAGTGTTGCGCATGAAAAAATATACGCAGGAAGAGTTAGCGGGTGCCATACGCGCGATTTCGTCGCTGGCGAGCAAGTGCGAGAAGGTTCGCAAAAAGTTCGCAGCGGGCACTTCGCAGCACACGTTGTTGAAAAACAGGGTTCGCGCGTTGCGGATTTCGCTGGCGTTGTTGAAGAACGAAAAGGCCAAGTCATGCGAGACCGGCGATTCGTAGCGGCTCACCGTGGCGGCCCGCTGGATTTGGAGCGGCATCGCTTGCTGGCGAACTGGGCGGCCGCTTGTGCGGAGCATGTGTTGCCGCTGTTTGAGGGGAGTGTTTCCGATGAACGCCCACGGCTGGCGATTGCCACCAGTCGCGCTTGGGCGCAGGGCGAGGTGCGCGTGGGTGCCGCTCAGAAGGCGGCGCGGGCCGCGCATGCCGCCGCACGCGAAGCCAAATTGCCAGCGGCTGTCGCGGCGGCACGTAGCGCAGGTCATGCTGCCGCAACCGCCCATTGTGCGGATCATTCTCTGGCTGCCGCGCATTATGCCCGCAAAGCGGCGGGCGCGGCTTCGCCTCCCCTGCCGGGCGAGCTAGCCTGGCAACTGGCGCAATTGCCCGAACCCGTGCGGGAACTCATCCGTTCGAAATACCGCGAAATGCGATTGCTGGAATAATTGGAAATTGTGGCGCAGGGGGATGAGTGGTATGGTTGGATTCGCTGGAGGATTTGCGATTTATGAAATGGATGATTTTGGGTTTGGCCATGACGCTGGCGAGTGGCCCGGCCGGGGCCGGACAGGATGCCGCCGGGCAACCGCCGATACCCGAGGAAATGGAAGAAGTAATGGTGGCGGCAGAACCCGCCGCGGAATTAGAAAAGGATACAAACATGGTACTCATCAAGACGACTCTGGGCGACATTCAGGTGAAATTGGCGGCGGATAAAGCGCCGATCACCGTGGCTAATTTTTTGGCGTATGTGGACTCCGGGCATTACAACGGCACCATTTTTCATCGGGTGATTGACGGCTTTATGATTCAAGGCGGCGGCTTCGATGCGAACATGGTCCAAAAGCCCACGCGTGCGCCCATCAAGAATGAGGCAGCCAACGGACTGTCCAACAAGCGCGGCACATTGGCCATGGCGCGCACCTCGGTCGTGGATAGTGCGACCAGCCAGTTTTTCATCAATGTGAAGGATAACGGGTTCCTTGATTTCCGCGCGCCCAATCCGCAGGGCTTCGGCTATTGCGTGTTTGGCGAGGTGGTGGCGGGGATGGATGTCGTGGATAAAATCAAGGTGGTCAAGACGCGCCACCTGAACGGCATGGATGATGTGCCCGCGGAAACCGTGGAGATTTTGGCGATCGAGCGAATGCAGTAGCCGTAACCGCGCGCGGGGCTGGCGGCTCGACCTCCGCGCGGAACCAAATGAAAGGCGGTGGTCATGAAGAAGCGTAACACAACCGCCCGGGTCGGATTCGATCTGGGTGGCACCAAAATGATGGCCACCGTTTACGACGCCAATTTCAAGGCGCTGGCCACGGTGAAAGTAAAAACCCCGGTGGATGAAGGCCCCCAGGTGATTCTGGCGCGTGTCCGCGAAACCATCGCGAATGCCCTGAGGGCGGCCAAGGTGCCTGTGCGCGCCTTGCGGAGCATCGGGGTTGGCTGTCCGGGGGTGCTGGACCTCAACGAGGGCATCATTTTGCAAGCGCCCAATCTGGGGATGAAACGCGTACCCCTGCGGGCGCTACTGGCCAAGCAATTCCGCTGCCGCGTGGTGCTAGCCAACGACGTGGATGCGGGCACATACGGGGAATATCGGTTTGGCGCGGCTCAGGGCGCGCGCACCGTTGTAGGGGTTTTCCCCGGAACGGGCATCGGCGGCGGCTGTATTTACGAGGGTCAATTGTTGCGCGGCAAAAACGGCTCGGCCATGGAAATTGGGCATGTCCCCATTCTCGAAAATGGCCGACTGTGCGGTTGCGGCAAGTTTGGTTGCCTGGAGGCACATGCCGGGCGACTGGCCATCGCTGCGGAAGTGGCGCAGGCGGTTTCGCGCGGGGAAGCGCCCTTTCTGGCTTCACACGGGGGCACGGACCTGAAAAAAATCAAAAGCGGCTTGCTGGCCAAGGCCATTCGAGCGGGCGACGCGGCCGTGGAGCAAATCGTCTGCCACGCCATGCGCCGGATGGGCCGCGCGATTGGCGGGGTGGTGAATTTGCTGGCGCCGGATGTGGTGGTGCTGGGCGGGGGCATGGTGGAGGCTATGCCACGCCTGATTCTGAACGAAGTGAAAGCGGGCCTCAAGGAAACGGCGATGACACCTCTGGCGCGCAACGTGAAGGTTGTGGCGGCCAAGCTGGGCGACTATGCCACCGTGCTCGGGGCCGCCGCGCTGGCAGCAGAAGTGAAGTAGGCGGCAATCATGGCCAAGAAACCCAACCAACCCGAGCCGCTTCCCACAGCGTTGCCGGCATCGCCGTCTCCGGAGCCAACACCACCCACGTCAACGCCCCGCCGTCTCGTGGCCGCCATTGATATTGGCTCATCTGCGGTGCGCTTGGATATCGGCGAAGTGCGGGAGCAGGGCGAAGTTCGCCTGCTGGAAAGTCTGCGCCACGGCGTGCGGCTGGGCCGCGATGTCTTCACGCAGGGGCGCATTCAACAGGATACGTTGCGCCGCTGCATCACCATCCTGAAGAATTATGCGCGGTTGCTGGCGGAATACGGCATCACGCGCCCGGATCAAATTCGGGCGGTCGCCACCAGCTTTGCGCGCGAGGCCGCCAACCGCGATATGTTCGTGGACCGCGTCAGCACCGCCACTGGTTTTTTTGTGCGCATTCTGGAAGAGTCCGAGGAAACCCTGCTCACGTATCTGGCCGTGCGCGACATCCTCGCCGCGCGCGGGCTTTTTGACACCGGCAATGTCGCCGTGATGGAAGTGGGCGGTGGGCAGACCATCCTGCTTTACATCCGTCAGGGCAAGGTCACCGTGGCGCAATCGTTTCACGCCGGCGCGTTGCGCACGCACGAGCTGATCGCCGTCAGCGGCAGCGCCGGCAACCGCACCAAGAGCCTGCTGCGGGCCTATGCCACCGAGCTGATGGATCAAGTGCAACAGGTCATCCCCCGCGAAAAAGTTTCCGCGCTGGTGGTGCTGGGCGCGGGCGCGCGTTTTGCCGCGGAAAATGCCGCGGCGGACATTCAGGGGCCGGACTCGCGCATCACCTTGGCCTCCACCGCCAAGCTGGCGCAACTGGCGGATGAACTGGCGCTGCTGCCCATCGAAAAGCTGGTCAAAACCCGCCACATGAGCCATCAGGACGCGGCGGGCATGGCTCCCGCGCTCGTAACCATGACGCAAGCGGCCCGCACCTTCAAACTGCGCGAGGTGCATATTGTGCGGGCCACGTTGCGCGACGGGCTGCTGCGCGAGATGAGCATGCGCGAACACCGCTCGGAGAGCTTCGAGGAGCAGGTAATCTATTCCGCCCTCACCATGGCCGCGCGCTACGGAACCGACGAAACACATGTGCGCGCCGTGGAAGCCACCGCCCTCGCCCTGTTTGACGAGTTGCGCGAGGAGCATCAACTGGACGCCCACGCCCGCCTGCTGTTGCGCTGCGCGGCGCTGTTGCACGATATTGGCACGTTCGTGAATGCCCGCGCACATCACAAACACACGCTCTACTTGATTCAAAACAGCGACTTGTTCGGCCTGACCCGCCACGACATGCAAATCGTCGCGACTGTTTCGCGCTACCATCGAAAGGCCGTGCCGAGTCCCAGCCATCCCGAATTTGCCATGCTGCCATTGGAAGACCGTATGGTGGTGACCAAGCTGGCCGCCATCCTGCGCGTGGCCGACTCACTCGAACGCACGCATCGCGAAACCCCGCGCCACCTCGAATTCCGGCGCGAGAATGACCGCTTTGTCATTCTGGTCCCCGACATGGAAGACTTGAGCATGGAGCGCGTCGTCCTGCAAACCAAAGGCAATCTATTTGCCGATGTATTTGGTCTGACCCCGGAGTTGCGCGAAGTCCGCAGCGCCCCCGCCAATGGAGCCCCGCCCTAAGGCATCCCGATGAAATCACCCGCAAAAAAACAAACCGCTGAACCGCTCTTCCTGAATCGGGAATTGAGCTGGATTGAATTCAACTTCCGCGTGCTGGAACAGGCGCGCGACGCTTCCATTCCTCCGCTGGAACGGCTGAAGTTTCTGGCCATCACCGCGTCCAACGCCGACGAATTTTTCATGGTTCGCGTGGGCGGCCTGACCATGCTGCAGCGTCAGGGCCATGAACGCCCCGACCCGGCCGGCCTCACGCCCTCCGAACAGCTCACAAAAATTGCCGAACGCATGCGCGAGCTGGTGACGCAACAACACCGCTGTCTGCAAAAAGAAATTGAGCCCGCCCTGCGCAAAGGCGGCATCCGGCGTCTGACCCTCGCGGAGCTGAGCGCGCCGCAACTGCGCCACGTGGAATCTTTTTTTGACGACCATATTTTCCCGGTAATCTCCCCGGTGGCCGTTTCCCTTGAAGATGAATTCCCCCTGCTACTGAATCTCGGCCTGACACTGTATGTCCGGCTGGAGCCGGAGGAAGGCTCCACCGAATCACGCCATGCGATTATCGCCGTGCCACGCAATCTCGCGCGCTTTCTCACTTTGCCCAGCGATAGCGGCTATTCCTACATTCTGCTGGAAGAAGTCATCCGCGCCTATGCCGGGCGGCTCTTCCCCGGCGTGNCCGTAACCGAATGCGCCGCGTTTCGCATCACNCGCAACGCCGACATGAGCGTGCGCGAAGACCAGGCCGGCGACCTCCTCGAACAAATGCGCGAAGTGCTGACCGAACGCCAGACGAGCGATTGCGTCCGCCTGGAAATCGAAAAACGCGCATCGCGCGAGGCGCGCGCATTCCTGCAAAAAGCGTTGCAGGTGGCAACCGCCGGCATCTATTCCATTGCCGGCCCGTTGGACCTCGCTGCCTTTTTCCGTCTGGCCGGACTGGCCGGATTTGAGCCGCTCAAAAATACTCCCTGGCATCCGCAAGCCGTGCCGGAAGTTTCCCCGCTGGAGTCCATGTTTGACGTCATCAAACGCGGCAATCTCCTGCTGTTGCACCCCTACGAAAGTTATGACCCAATGCTGCGCCTGCTGCAGGAAGCGGCGGACGACCCGAACGTGCTGGCCATCAAGCAAGTCCTCTACCGCGTCAGCGACAACAGCGCGGTGATTGCCGCCCTGACGCGCGCCGCGGAGCGCGGCAAACACGTGACGGCGCTCGTCGAGCTGAAGGCGCGCTTTGACGAAGCCCGCAACATAGATTGGGCCGAAACGCTGGCGCGCGCCGGTGCGCAAGTCATCTACGGGGTCAAGGGCTTCAAAACCCACGCCAAAATCTGCCTCATCGTGCGCCGCGAACCCGATGGCGTCGTTCGCTACATGCATTTCGGCACCGGCAACTACAACGAAAAAACCGCCCGCCTCTATTCCGACATCAGTTTTTTCACGATGGCCGAGGACTACGGCGCCGACGCTTCCGCTTTCTTCAACACACTGACAGGCTATTCGCAGATGGTGAAATACCGCGCCATCCATGCCGCCCCCCAAGGCATCCGCCCGCACCTGCTGGAGTGGATCGAAAACGAGGCCGAGCGCAGCCGCCAAGGCGAAGCGGCAGCCATTGACGTCAAACTCAATTCCCTGACGGACCCGGAACTCATCACCGCGCTCTATCAGGCCTCTCAGGCCGGCGTGACCATTCGCCTGAATGTGCGCGGCATTTGCGCCCTGCGGCCCGGCGTGAAAGGCTTGAGCGAAAACATTCAAGTCACCAGCATCGTGGATCGCTTTCTGGAACACGCGCGCATCATCCGCTTCCACAATGGCGGCGATCCGCAACTCTTCATTTCCAGCGCCGACTGGATGCCGCGAAACTTGGACCGCCGCATCGAGCTGCTCGTTCCGATTGCCGACCGCCCCAGCCGGGAAAAACTGAACCGCATGCTCGAAACCTATTTTGCCGACACCCGGCAAGCCTGGCGGCTCCTGCCCGATGGTTCCCACGAACGCTTACAGCCCGATGCGCACCATCCCGCTGGCGCTCAGGAGTTCTTTCAGCGCCAGGCCGAGGCCCGCGCCGCCAGCGCGCGCCAGCAAATGTCAACGTTTGAGCCCCAGCGTCCGGCCGAAAGAAATCCATAGGCCGCTATGAGCAAGCGCCCCGCCGTCCCCTCCCCCCGCCCCCCTCCGCTACCCGAAACGGCGGCCGCGGCCTGGCAACGTTTGCTCACGGCGCAACAAAAGATTGTTCTGCGCAACGAACCCCTCGCCCGGCGCGGCTCGGTCAAAGCGCTGCACGATTTACGCGTGGCTCTGCGACGCATCCGCACCCTCTGCGCAACCTTCCACGATTTGTCCCCGACCGCGCTCACGCAACTTGAACGCAGCGCCGCCAAGGTTGGCGACCGAATGGGTAACGCCCGCGATCTGGATGTGTGGATTGAACTGCTCAAAAGCCTCATGCGCGCGAATGGATCGGCAGACTTATCACCGCGCGAGCAACGCGCCATCATCCNGACGTTGCAGGAGGAACGTACGCGACAAGAAGCGGCCCTCGCGCTGGACTGCGCCAGCTTTCAGCGCACAAAAACTCTCATAGACAAATTGGCCAATCAACGCCGCTACCGGACCACCAGCGCCTCGCGCGACGCCTTCGCCGCGCGGCGCATGCTTCAGATTCGCGCCCTCATCGAAAAACGCTATCGCCAAGTCGGTTCGTTTTCCGAAAAACCCGCCCACGACCTGCGCCGGGCCGGACGCCGGATGCGCTACCTCACGGAATTTTTCGCGAATGGATTCGGCGCGCCAACAGCCGAAGCCGGCAAATGGATTATCCGAGCGCAAGCCGCGCTTGGCGGCGTCCACGATTGCGACAACGCCCTGAAATTCACTCGCGATTTGCCCGAAGGCCGGGCGCGCACCGACGTCCGNCGNNCNCTNCAAAAGCGCCGCCGCGAAGAGCTGAAAAAATTCAAAACCGCCTGGCGGCGCTATGCCGCCAAGCGGTTGCAAAAAGCCTGGCAAATCGAGCTGAAAGCCGCTGCCGGCAAATAAGGCGCGTTTCTTACTGGAACACGAANTCNGCGCGCCGATTCAAGCGCCAGGAGCCTTCATCGTGGCCGAAAGCCACCGGACGCTCTTCGCCGTAGCTGCGCGTTTGCACCGCGTTGCCATCCACACCGGCGGCAATCATCGCGGCGCGAACAGCCAGCGCACGACGCTCGCCCAAGGCCAGATTGTACTCATTGCTTCCGCGCTCGTCGCAGTGCCCTTCAACGATAACAACGCGGCTGGGGTTCTGCTGCAGATACGCCACCACCGCACTGATTTTGCCCTGCTCCGACGGATTGAGCTGCGGGCTGTCATAATCAAAATAGACCGCTTCAAACTGGCCCTCGCCAAATTCCGCGCCTTCCGTACGCAGCCCCAAAGCTGCCGGATCATCCGCATAAATCAGCGTGCCATCCGGGTTGTAACCCACAATCACGCGATCGGTGCTCATGCCGGCATCCGGCAGACCCAATCCCGGCTGCTTTTTCTTCTTCACGCAACCTGTGCTGCCCAAAACGGCCAAGGCCAGCAACACCATACATACAGTCATCCAACGACGTGTCATTTTCTTTTTTCTCCTCTTGTTTTTTAAAATCGGGGGGGCTTGGAATCAGTGACTCCAAGCCGGGGCATACCAGTCGCCCGATGTTGTTAACGCTACGTATTTATTGTCCATGCTGTCAAGAAGGATCACCGAGTAACGATAGTTCACCGCGCGGGTGGCGGCCAGGTGCCGGCCGTCGGGCGCCCAGGACGGATCTTCGTAGGCCGCGCCGTCAAAAGGCGTCAGTATTCGGCTCTGCTTGGTCGCGGGGTCTATCACCGCAATCTGGAACTTTCCGCCGGCCAGCGCCTGATAGGCAATCAGGCCGTTGGCGCCCCAATCGGGCGCGACATTTTGGGAGCCGCTCAACGTCAAGCGTTCCGGGCTGCCGCCCGAACGGGACAGCATGTAAAGTTGCGGAGTGCCCGACGTGTCGGCAACATACACAATGCGCGAGCCATCCGGCGACCACGCGGGCGATCCTTCCGTGGCGCGCGGCGTCTGCGTCAGGCGCGTCAGCCGCCCCGATGCCATATCCTTAACATAAAGGTCGGGGTTGCCGTCTTTCGACAGAATCAGCGCCATGGAACGGCCATCCGGCGAAATCGCGCCGCCTGAATTGACCCCGGGATAGGCCGCAACCCGGTTGCGCGCGCCGTTCGCCAGCTCAATCGTATATACATCCGGCCAGCGCTTGAGATACGAGGTATAGCTGATGAAGCGGTTGTCCGGGCTCCAGCGCGGCTTGAGGGCAATGGCGCGGTCCTGCGTCACCTGTTGAATATCCTGCGCGCTGGAATCCATAAGATACAGTTCCTTCGCGCCGCTGCGCGTACCAATAACCGCCAGCCGCCCCAAAAAGAACGTAGGCTTGCCCGTAACTTTCACCACAATGTCATTCGCAACCTGATGCGCCACATAAATGGCCCGTGCCATCGGCTGTGAATACGTGGCATGCAGCACCGTTTGGCCGCCCGCATCGGTGACCTTGCACGTGAAGGCAACCTGCCCGCCGGATTCCTTGATGTCGCCCGCCACTAAAATGCCCGCCGGCCCGCTCACCACCTGCATCCAACCGGAGCGGTTGAGATTATTTTCCAAGGTTCGGCGGACCGCCTGCGCCGCGCCGCCGCTGGCCGTCACACCCTGCAAGCTCACCCCGATTTTTGCCCCGCCGGATTTGGTCACGGTGACATGCTGCGCCGCCACCATCCGCGCGCCGACCAAGACACACACACACACGATAATTCCAATGACTCGCTTCACGAAAATCCTCTCGTCCCATAGACTGAATCTGAACACGCGCCGGATGCTAGCGAAGATTTTTGCAGATGCAAGCCTCATCCGTCCCGCCCCTGCTTTTTGCTGGTTGCCAACGCCGCCCGCAATAGCGCTGCCGCCTGTTCCGCGCCGCCGCCCGGCATGCTTTCCGGCGGTTCGGGCGCGGTTTTCACGGCGCTCAATGCCGCGCCCAAGCGCCCGGCATACAAATCCACCGCCGGAATATGCACATGTTTCAAATAGCGCTTTAATTCACGCTCCAGCAGGGGATATTCAATAAAATCCTCGCGCTCGGCATACACCAACGGCTTGGCGTTAGCGACGCAATCGCTCAAAATGCCAAAGCCGGGCTTGGATACCACCACTTCACAACTGGCCAGCACATCCGAAAAACGAACCTCCGCGCGATCCACGGCATGAATGTTGCACCAGCCCGACCACGCCAACGGCTTCACTGTGAAAAATTCGTAGTCATCCAGCCCCGCCACCGTCGCCAGCGCCGCTTCATCCCAATCCAAAGTGGTGAAAGACAATAAAACCCATATTTTTTGCTCATCCGCGCCCGTCCGTTGCGCCATCTCTTGACGTCTCGGCGTTCCGGGCTTGGCCAGCAACGGAAGTTCCACCCGCCGCCGGAAAACATCCATGGCCGGCGAAAACGGCAGCTTCAACAATGTCTCCGCGCGCCGATAACCCTCCGCAAACATCTCAATGATTGGCTTCCAGCGCACATCCGTTTCTGCAAACGGCGCATAAATCCAGTCCCACGAAAAATTTCCCACGGCCACTCCCGGAATGCCAGCCACCGACGCCGCTTCGAGCGGAATCGAAGGAATATCCGCCACCACCAAATCCACGTCGGCTTCCCGCAACCACGAAGTTTCCGCCGCAACCAGCCGCTCGCGACGCGCCAGCAAATCCAGCGCCTTCTCCAACGTGGCCGCCACATCCACGCGAATGGAATCGCGTTGCACCATGCCAACGTCAAACGCGCCCGCCCGAATGCGCCAATCCCCGCCCGCGCCGGCCAGCCGATTCTCCAAAAAGCGCGCCGGCAGATCCGTCACCACGGTCACCCGCACACTCGGCTCATCGGCCAGCAGCGCATTCAAGATATCCGCCGAACGCACGCCGTGTCCATAGCCGTGCGCGCTGATATAATAAGCAATGTGTGATTTTCTCATCCTGGCCCATGCTACCGTTTCCCGCCGGTTGCACAACGCCGGAATGCANAGCGACGGCACACGACCGCCCCCCCGCGCGGTTTCCGCTTTCCCCTTCATCCGCCGCATGGTATGAACCATCATCACAACCAACGAGGTTTCTATGTCGCCTGTTCAAAAATGCCACCATCGACCGTTCTGGATTGTAATCATTGTTTTGGTGCTCATCCTCGGCCTAAGCCTGCTCATCAATCTGGCCGCAGTCGGCATCCTCACGGAATCCGCCGGCAGCTTGCGCGACGGCAAAGGCGAAGATGAATATCCCGACTTCAGCGAAACCCATTCCTACGGTTCCGGCGCCACCAAAGTCGTGCGCATTGCCTATCGCGGCATTCTCACCCGCGAGATGAGCGCCGGCTGGCTCGGCTCGCTCGACCCGGTCGAAGACTGCATCCGCCAAATCCGCGCCGCCCGACAGGACCCCAAGGTCAAAGCCATTATCTTTGAAATTGATTCCCCCGGCGGCGGAGTCACCGACGCCGACGAAATCTACCGCGAATTGCAACAATTCAAAGACAGCAACGCCGACCGCAAGCTGGTGGCTCTGGTCCACGACACCGCCGCATCCGGCGGCTACTACATCGCCGCCCCCGCCGACCTCATCATCGCCCAACCCACGGCCATCATCGGCTCCATCGGCGTCATCATGCAAACGCTCAACATTCAGAACCTCAGCGAAAAAATCGGCGTCACCGACACCACCATCAAATCCGGCAAAAACAAAGACCTGCTCAATCCCTTCCATCCGGTGGACCCGGAGCACCGCGCCCTGTTGCAAACATCCATAGACGCCATGCACGCGCGCTTTGTGGAGCTGGTCGCCGCCGGACGCCACCTCAAAAAGAACAAGGTGTCGGAGCTGGCCGATGGCCGCATTTTCACCGCCGACCAGGCGCTGCAACATGGCCTGATTGACCACATCGGCTACTGGGAGGACGCCGTCTCCCATACAGCGAAATTGCTCGCCGTGGAAAACATTTTCGTCGTGAGCTACGCCGACAAAAAAGGCTTCCTCGGCAACCTGTTGGGCGCCAACAATCCCCGCCTGCCGGACATCACCTCGCTCGTGTCCTCCGCCACCACCCCGCGCCGCCTCTACCTCTGGCGTCCATAACAACCGTGGAGAAGAATTCCCCATGAAGTGGCATTTTCTCGGCGGCGCAAACCAGGTCACCGGCTCCAAACATCTTCTCGTAACCGACCAGGCGCGCATCCTTTTCGATTGCGGCCTCTTCCAAGGACGGCGCAAGGAATCCGAAGACATCAACCGCAACCTCGGCTTCAACCCCGCCGGGGTGGATGCCATGGTGCTGTCCCACGCGCACATTGACCACTGCGGCAACATCCCCACGCTGGCGCGCAACGGCTACCGCAACCCCATCCACACCACCACCGCCACCGCCGACCTCCTCCCCATCATGTTGCGCGACTCCGCCCGCATTCAGGAAGCCGACGCCGCCTACCTCAACCAAAAAACCAATCGCCGCGGCCTCCCNCCCATCATNCCGCTCTACACCGTCGAAGACGCCGAAGCCGCCATCCAGTTAATCCAGCCCCANAAATACNCCGAAGAACTCCTCCTGCCCGGCGGCATCCGCCTCACGCACGTGGATGCCGGCCACATCCTCGGCGCCGCCCTCGCCCGCCTGGAAATCCCGCGCCAGGGTGGGCCGCCCCTGCGCGTCGCCCTCACCTTCGACCTGGGCCGCAAAAACCTGCCCCTCCTGCACGACCCCGTGCAAATCCGCGACGTGGACATCGTCATTTCCGAAAGCACCTACGGCGACCGCGACCACCTCGACGCCCGCCACGAAGGCGAAGACCTGCGCCTCGCCGTGAACCGCGCCCTCGCCCGCGGCGGCAAAGTCATGATTCCAACCTTTGCCCTCGGCCGCGCCCAGGAAATCATCTATCTCCTCGCCGAACTGCGCGAACAAAACGCCATTCCGGATGTCCCCGTCTATCTGGACAGCCCCATGGCCCAGGCCATCTCCCGCGTATTCGAATTCAATCTGTCCTACCTCGACGAAGACTATCACGACCTGCGCTCACGCATGGCAGCGTCATGACCGCCCCCTGGCTGCGCTACACCGAAACCGTGGACGAATCCAAAGCCATCACCTCATCAAGCGAACCCTCCATCGTGCTCGCCGCCTCGGCATGTGCGAACATGGCCGCATCCTGCACCATCTCAAGCACGGCATCGAAAACCCCGCCAACCAAGTCCTCCTGGTCGGCTACCAAGCCGTCCACACCCTCGGCCGCCGCCTGCAAAACAAAGAACCCATCGTCCGGATTTTCGGCGATGAATTCGAAGTGCGCGCCGAAGTGGAAACCCTCGGCTCCTTCAGCGCCCACGCCGACCGCAACGAACTCTTCGACTACATCCAAGGCACCGGCGCCAAATACGTTTTTCTCGTCCACGGCGAACAAAGCCAGCGCGAAGCCTTCGCCGCCCGCCTGCGCAAGCGCCTCGGCATCCCCGTCGAACTCCCCAACAACGGCGACATCGTGGACCTCGCCCAACTCCCGATTCCATCGAAATGAGCGCCACCCCGCAACCCTTCCGCGCCGGCATCGTCGCCATCATCGGACGCGCCAACACCGGCAAATCCTCGCTCCTGAACGCCATCCTCGGCGAACAAGTCTCCGTCGTCTCCCCCGTCGCCCAAACCACGCGCCGCCCCATCCGCGGCATCCTCAACGAACCCCATCTGCAAATCGTCTTTCTGGACACCCCCGGCATCCGCCGCGCCTCCCACAACCTCAGCTCCATGCTCAACCGCACCGCGCGCGGACTCGTCACCGGCGCCGACATCGTCCTGCTCCTCCTCGACGCCGCCCGCCCGCCCCAAGATGAAGACCGCGGCTGGATGAAAAAACTCGCCGCCGAAAACGAAACCATTTTCGCCATCCTCAACAAAACCGACATCGGCCTCCGCCGCGCCGCCTACGAAACCGCCTGGGCCGAAACCATCGCCGCCCAGCACTCCCGCAACCCGAAATACACGCCCCCTCCCCTCCACTGGTTTGAAGTCTCCGCCCTCACCGGCGCCGGCCTCCCCGATCTGCTCACCGCCCTCCGCGCCGCCATGCCCGAATCCCCGCCCCTATTCCCGCAAGACATGCTCACCGACGACCCCGGCCCATTCTTCATCGCCGATGTCATCCGCGCGCAAATCAACCACCGCCTGAAAAAGGAACTCCCCCACGCCGTCGCCGTCGCCGTGGACAACATCACGGAAACCGAAGCCGCCACCAACATCCACGCCACCATCTACGTCGAAAAATCCTCCCAGCGCCCCATCGTCATTGGCAATCAGGCCCGCATGATTCGCGCCATCCGCCGCGCATCCGAAAAAGAACTCACCGCCATCTACGACAAACCCCACAAGCTCGAGCTATGGGTCAAAGTCGAACCCAACTGGTCACGCAACTACTGGATGCTCAAAAAATTCGGCTACGTCTAGCCCCCCCCCACTTCCCAGAAAAACGGACGGAAAACCCCACTTCGCTATCACTTTTTAGCACCCGTTCCCCAGCGGCCAGCAGAGAGGCGATTTTCCAAATCATCTAATGGTTAATTAACCATTAGATTTTTAAAATCAATTATGTTGATTTTACAATGACTTACGACTGAAAAGACACCTCGCCATAGTTAACAAGTTTTGTAATATTTTAACGCATCCGGCTTGGGCGCAAAGAGATATGACTTTTCTCAAAAACGCCCCATTTTTCGCTATTTTTGACCAATTTCCCGCCCGACTGTTTCTCCTGACCTCGACCTCTCCACAGGGTTTCAAGTTCCAGGTCCCAGGAAAAACCATCGCCCACGCTTGCGTGTCTTCAACCTTCAACTTTTAACCTTCAACCGTCCATGTCTGTCCGTGTTCGTCCGTGTTTGTCCGTGTCCGTCCGTGTGGCTGTTCCCTGCACCACTCCCGCCCCTGCCTCGCCCCCTTGCCACCCCTTCGGTGCCCTCCCTGAACCCCGAACCCTGAACCCTTTCCCCCTGTCTTACCACTGCATCAGCGTCCCCCCACCGCGCACCCAACGGGCTTTAAAAAAACTGCCCTGTCGTGCCCGCCGTCCGCAG
>JGI24711J26586_10001483_pt1 | contig 17897 bp, 15 predicted proteins | sample BioPla3DNA1_FD_26586 | JGI IMG/M metagenome (IMG submission 26586)
AACAAACCTAACTATTTGGAGGTAAAAAAAATGAAAAGTTTAAAAAAATATTTAGTAGCAATTTTAAGCTTAATTATGGTCATTTATGCTCAAGCAATCGGTTATGTTTCATTAACAACTGATTTTGAAGCTAATAATTTACACCCTGCTTCTTATGAAGGAGTAGAGCCAACAGTAGATAATGTCTTGGACGGTAGTTATCTTTTGAACAGACCTTTTTGCTACACTACACGTGCTGCAGGAGATTATGAAAGTGATGAATTGGAACAATTAGTAAAAGCTTTTATCGTATTCATGACTGAGTCGACAGAAGGTAAAGAAGCAGTCTTAAGCGCAGGCGGTATCGTTGATGTAGAGGACAGTACTTCTTGGGATGAGTTGAAAGTGACCATCCGATCGTTGATCAGGACAATTCAGGACTCACCATTACAACCGGAGGCTCAACTTCAGTTGAAAAAACATTGGTAGCGGCTTTAGATGCTTTTAAACCTTTAGCAGGAAATTTTGAAACAGTTGTCAATCAAACCGGTTCATCTGATGGTTGGGCACGTACATTAGGCGATGACAAAGACGGCCCGAATGCTTCGGAGATCGGATTTGCTTCACGTAACTTCAAAGATGAAGAAGATACCAGTGATGCTATCAGTTCAGGTAAATACTGTGATGACGCTATCGTAACCGTTGTAGAAAAAACAAATTCGGTAGTTGATTTTACACAACAACAATTATTTGATATCTTCACCGGTGCTGTAACAAATTGGGAAGACATTGCTAAATAACATTAAGCAATAAATAAGTTTTATTAAGCGAGTTTATATGACTAGTGAACAACAAAATAGTAAAGCTTTAATCAGAGAACGGTCTAAAAAACGCCGTTCTCTTTATAAATCAGTAGATAAAGCTATGCAGTTTGTTTTCCGGTTCTGCGGATTATTGGCTGCTTTGATGATTATTCTGATTGTATTTTTTGTAACTGTGCGGGGTATTCAGGTTTTCTTACCGAGTTATGATGACCCTGTTTCATTGAGGGAATTCCTGACTGGCATGAGATGGCGCACGGACCAGGGTATTTACGGTGTTTTCTTTATCGTAATTAACACATTAGTAACTGCATTTTTTGCCGGATTGATTGCTTTTCCCTTATCAACTTTATCTGCTCTGATGATCGTGAAAATTGCTCCCAAAAGATTGAGCAATATTTTGACAACAGTAGTTGAATTATTGGCTGCTATCCCTTCTGTTGTTTATGGTGTTTTTGCTTCGGGTGTGATTACCGCAATTGTAAAAAGAATTGCCAATTTATTCAACTATACGACTTTCGGCGGAAATTCGATGCTGGCAGCGATATTATTGTTGGCAATCATGATTTATCCAACTATAACTTCTATGGCTGTTGTAGCTATTCGCGCTGTGCCGGAAAGCCATGAACTCGGTTCTTTAGCTCTTGGAGCTTCCAGAACTCAAACTAACTTTAAAGTTGTACTCTCGTCTGCGAAGTCCGGAATCTTTGCCGGTCTTATTCTTGGTTTAGGCCGAGCGTTCGGCGAAGCGACAGCCGTTTCAATGGTTGCCGGTAATGCGTTTACCGGTCCGACTTTAAACCCGTTTAATTTGGTCCGAACTTTGACTACGACAATGTTACAGGGCTTGCATGAAACAGTAGGTACAGACTACGATATCCGCTTTTCTGTGGGGATTGTTTTGATGCTGGTCATTTTATTCAATAATCTGGCGATCAATGCTCTGCGAAGAAAGATAGAGTCCGGAGATTAGTGTTTGATCTTGGTTGTGAGGAAATATGAGTAGAATTAGGATAATAAAAGATAGAATAGCTGAGAGTTTTACTTGGCTATCCTCAGGTATTTCTGCCTTAGTTTTAATTGCCATTTTTGTTTTCATTTTTAAACGAGGCTGGTCAACTTTAAGTTGGGATTTGTTAACCAACAATTATAATTCAGAAAATTTAATGGCTGCTTATGATCATATTGAATGGGAAAGTTATACTGATTTCAGTAAACCTGACAGCTTACCTGAAGGTTCTTATTTTTCAACTAAATATGGTATTGCTTTTTCAGATAGCATTTCAGCTGAAAAAGAGCAGTTAATGGAGGTTGTATACCTTGATTCTGAATCTCCATTGCAAGATGGTAAAATAACCACTGCCGGACCGAGACAAGGTGAAACTTTCGGTTTAGAAAAAGGTTTATATTTAAAGAAAATATCTTTTATTAATTTAGAAGGTGAGAAAAAATCGGCCGGTTTAACCGCAACCCAAGGAAAAACTTCTGAAGAATTAGTCACAATTCTGGACAATCAATCACAAAGTGTTGCTGATTTTTATGCCCAAACCGAAGGGGGAGGTCTCAGAGGTTCTATTATTACGACTTTATTATTAATCGGTTTAACCTTAATTATTGCACTTCCTATCGGTGTTTTTGCTGCTATTTATCTACATGAATTGGCACCGAAAAATAAAGTGACAGCGTGGCTTCGATCATCGATTGAACTATTATCCGGAGTTCCGAGCGTAGTTTTTGGTTTGATGGGTATGACTATGTTATTCAACGTAACAAAATTGATGGGGATTACAGGCCAGAGCACAATGCTTGGCGCACTGACTTTAGCTGTTATTTTGTTACCTGTTATTATTAGACAAACTGAAGAAGCTTTGATCAATGTTCCTGATGGATATAGGATGGCCAGCTTGTCGATGGGGGCTACTCAATTTCAAACTATTTATAAAATTATCATACCGAATGCATTACCAGGCATACTTAGCGCTACTTTATTATCGATCAGCCGGATAATTGGCGAATCGGCTGCTTTGATTTTTACTATGGGTACAGCTATTACCGATAATCCTGCTTGGAATGCAAGAGGTACTTCATTAGCGGTACATATTTTTACTGTAATGAGCGGTGAACAGCCAAACTTTGAACTTGCTTCAGCTATTTCAATTGTTATTTTGTTTATAGTTTTAATTTTGAATATCAGTGTTAAGTACCTTACTTATAGGATGACCAGAGATAAAGAAGACACAAAACATAAGAAAACTAAAGCTAAAGTTGAAGCTAAAGCTTAAGCACGTTAAATTATTCTAAAAGGAGTAATCAATATAGATGAGACAACAAACTGATGTAAAACTTGATAATGCTTTTGTGGTTAATGATTTGGATCTTTACTACGGGGATTTTCAAGCTTTGAAGAATATTAATATCAAAATTCCCTTAAATAAAGTTACTGCATTTATCGGTCCTTCCGGATGCGGCAAATCAACCTTGCTTCGTTGTTTTAACCGGATGAATGACTTAATCGAAAGTGCCCGAATTGAGGGAGAAATTTATCATCATGACACTGAAATACATGGTAAAGAAGTCGATGTTGTTCAACTGAGAACGGNAGTGGGTATGGTATTTCAACAGCCGAATCCTTTTCCAATGTCAGTCTATGACAATGTGGCTTATGGTTTGCGCTGTCAGGGAGTTAAAGATCGTAGAATTTTAGATGAAGTTGTCGAAACTTCATTAAAGCAAGCTGCATTATGGGATGAGGTTAAGGATCACCTTAATCGCAATGCGACTAAATTATCCGGTGGACAACAACAAAGACTTTGTATAGCTAGAGCTATTTCTCTAACACCGGAAGTTATTTTGATGGATGAACCTACATCAGCCTTAGATCCGATTGCAACGAGCAAAATTGAAGATTTGATCATTGAACTGAAAAAATCATATACGATTATTATTGTGACTCACTCAATGAGTCAGGCTGCCCGGATCAGTGATATGACGGCATTTTTCTTATTGGGAGAAATGATTGAATACGATGACACGGATATAATATTTCATAATCCGGCCGACCAACGTACAGAAGATTATATTTCAGGTAAATTCGGTTAATTATGTATGTATTTATTTCACATAAAATAATAAAATTTATCTATACTGAATGAAAAGGAATGATATATATGATCCAGAGAAAAAGTTATCAACAAGAATTAGAAGAATTGCATAATAGTATGATCCGTATGGGTTCTGATGTTGAAGAAGCGATCCATAATGCAATCACCAGTTTGACTGAGAATGATCTTGAATTAGCTAATAAAGTCATTGAAAAAGATGATGAAATAGATGAACAAGAACACAAGATAAATCAGGAATGTATTTTATTAATAGCGCGTCAACAGCCGGTTGCCAGAGATCTACGTGAGATAACTTCTAATATGAAGCTGATTACCGATTTGGAAAGAATTGCTGATCATGCTGAAGACATTGCAGAACATGTAATCTTTATGAATGAAAATGGCTTCAATGTAACAGTACCGCATGATGTGGTGCAAATGGCAAATCACACGCAAAATATGATTCATGCAGCATTAGATGCTTATGTTGAACGTAACTTGGAAAAAGCTAAACGAGTTGCAATGATGGATATTAGAATCAATGCCCTNTATAATAAATTAAAGAAATATTTTGTGCGCCAAATCAAACTAGATCCNAATTCGGCTCAAGCAATGGTTGAGATGCTGATGATCTGTCACCATTTGGAACGTGTAGGTGATCATGCACAAAACGTAGCTGAATGGATAGTCTATTATATTGAAGGTCAATATTCGAGTTTTTCTGAAATTAGAAAAGAAGTCGAACATGACAATGAGCAAGATGAAACTTAAGTAGATTAAAGATATAGGTAGATTAAAGATATTAGAGGTAAACCGTGAGCGAACAGCCATTAATAGTTGTTGTAGAAGATGATCAATCAATAGCTGAACTGATTCTTTATAATTTAGAGAGTGAAGCTTATGACGTATTGCATGCCGAGTCCGGTGATCAATTGTTTGAGAAACTCTTACACGAGAAAAGATCCGTCGCCTTATTTATCTTGGATGTAATGTTACCTGGGCAAGACGGTTTTGAAATATGTCGAAACCTTAAGCGAGATATCAAGAATCAATGGTCTTCTTTTTTGTTTTTAACGGCACGTTCTACAGAAAAAGATAAGCTTGAAGGTTTCAATGCGGGTGCTGATGATTTCTTAATTAAACCTTTCGGGATGCGAGAGTTATTAGCCAGAGTCAAAGTCTTAGTTGAGAGAAATAAAGAGCGGATTGCTTTAAGTGAAGGTAAGATCCTGGCTTTAGAATTTGATGATCCTGATGCTTTATCTGCTGAGTCCGAGACAATCACTATCGGCATTATCACAATTGATGATGCAAGACATCGCATTTATAAAGAAGGTTCAGAAATTGAAGTAACGCATCGAGAATATGAGTTATTGAAATTTTTAATGCAAAATAACGGTTTGGCATTTACCAGAGATGACTTATTAAATCATGTTTGGGGTTATGAATATAGTGGCGAAACCAGAACGGTTGATGTTCATATCAGACAATTAAGACGCAAGTTGGAGCCGGATCCGTCTGAGCCGGAATACATCCAGACGGTAAGAGGTGTAGGTTATCGTTTTGTGGAGAGTATTGATTAGCTGTAATTTACTAAATAGTTTGGAAAGGAATCCATGAAAAAACAATATTTACTGCTGGGTAATGCTCTGTTTCTCATCTTGTGCGTTCTGGTTTGCGGATTTAATTTCCTTCAATTAAAGTCTGATTATCTGCTTAAAACAAAAGATTATTTAGCAAGTGTTACAGATTATCTTGATTCTGAATTAGAAAGATCCGGTTTATCAGAAACAGCGATTAATCAAGTAATTGATAAAACTTTGACTGTTTTTCAAGACTTTGATTCAAGTCTTCGGATAACTGTAATGAATGATAACGGTAATGTTCTAGCTGATAGTGATTTTTCTTTGGCAGATCTGAATAATCACAGAGCGCGGGAAGAGGTTTATGGTATCATTTCCGGCGATAACGTTTATATCAGCACACGTTATTCAGCTACCGAAAATGTTGACCGCATATATTACTCTGTCGGTGCAAAAAACCAGCCTGCGATAATTAGAGCAGCTGTCAGTTTGAATTATTTAAATACAGCTAAATGGAATATTGTTAAACATGGAGTGATAATCGGTCTGCTTATTTTAGCTTTTTTTAATTTTATAGTATTAAAGTCCACAAAAAAGTTAGATGAACATGTTGCAAATAATCTTCAAGCTTTAGCTAAAATCAAGTCAGGTGAACTTGCAACCAGAATGCATAGAGATAGATATTCTTATCCCGAGCTGATTGAGATGTCGGAAAAGTTTAATCAAACTATGGAGGTTTTGGAAACGAATTTCACTGTATTAGAATCTGAGAAAACTTCACTGGATGCGATGGTAAACTCTTTGATGGAACCTTTAGTCGTTGTAAATAAAGAACTGCAAGTAGTTTTTGCCAATCAATATGCTAAAACTTTATTTAAAAGAGATATTGATCCTAAAGTGACTCCATACCCATTTGTATTGTTAACCCATGAAAATGAGCTTGACGGTATTTGTGAAAAAGTGATGAGCTCCGGCGAAACAATCAGGAAAGAGTTTGTTTTGATGCTTACCGGTGGGTATAGAGCTTTTCAAGTGACAATATCTCCCGTTGGTTCTGAACATGCTGTTGTTTTATTCAATGATTTTTCTCTTGAATATGAGGCTCGCAAGTTGAGATCGGATTTTGTTGCTAATGTAACACATGAATTGAAGACTCCTTTAACTTCAATACGCGGTTTTGTCGAAACTCTGCGCGGTCGTAAGGATCTGGAGCCTGATCAAACAAACAACTTTTTGGAGATTATTGATATTGAAGCTGCCAGATTAGAGCGTCTGATTAATGATATTTTGAACTTATCGGATATTGAACGACTTAAAATCGATTCAGGTTTAGAAAATTTTGATTTAGTTGAGTTGGTAGATGAGTGCNTAGTTCAATTAGATGAACAAGCAAGTGAAAAGAGAATTAATCTCATACCGGGTGACGAGCCTGTATTTTTACCTGTTCAAGCAAATCGTGACCGGATTAAGCAAGTCTTATTAAATTTGTTGGAAAACGCGATCAAGTATCATAAAGAACAGGGTAGTGTCTGGATTGATCTTGAACGTGAAGCTGAATATGTCACAATTAAAGTTAAAGATGATGGTTTTGGAATCGATGAACAGTCTGTGAGACGAGTGTTTGAAAGATTTTATCGAGTAGATAAAAGTCGCTCACGTTCACTTGGCGGTACAGGCCTCGGACTCTCGATCGTAAAACACATTGCTCTTTTGTATGATGGTGAGGCGACAGTTCAAAGCACACCGAACCTTGGTACAACTTTTACAGTTCGCTTAAAAATTTAACTTTCAGTATTGATTTTGCTAAGATAGATACATTCTTTTTCGAGGTGTATTTATGACTTTTAATGATAAATCTTCTTTATCCGAATCAAAACCGAATGATGCTCATAGAAGTGCTGTAGCCAATGAAATTCAAAGACTATCAGCCGAANTTGAGAGATTAAATCAAGCTTATTATGATCTGGATGCTCCACTAGTCTCTGACGCGGAATATGACTTGATGCTCAGACGTTTAGAAAATTTGGAAAAGGAATATCCTGAATTTGCCTCGCCCGATTCTCCGACTAGGCATGTAGGGGGAGAAGTAGCAAGCCAATTTGTGTCTGCCGCTCATCGTTCTCCGATGCTCAGTTTAAATGATGTTTTTTCGACTGATGAAGTTTTGAATTTTACCAATAATATTAGACAACAATATCCCGATACAACATTCATCGTTGAACAGAAGATTGACGGTTTATCAATCAGTCTTGAATATAATTCAGGTGTTTTGATTCAGGCATTGACGAGAGGAGACGGTGTGTCTTCGGGTGAAGTTGTTACAGACAATGTTCGCCAAATCCAAACTGTACCACAAGTGTTAAGTGAGTCGATCTCCGACTTGATTTTACGTGGTGAGATCTACATGACCAAACAGCGCTTTGAGCAAATAAATCAAATTCAGGAAGCTAAGGGAGAGAGAAAATTTGCCAATCCGAGAAATTCAGCTGCCGGCACTCTACGCCAGTTAGATCCGAATGTAGTTCGGGAACGCGGTTTGAGCATTTTCATTTTTAATGTTCAGCTCTGGGAAGATATGCCTGTAGATAGCCATCATGCAACCTTGGATTACCTGCAAAAACTCGGTTTCCCGGTCAGTCCGCACTATTTCCTATGCAAGACGGACGATGAGATTGTAGCGGCAATAGAAGCGATTAACAAGGTTCGTCCGGATCTTGATTATGGTATTGACGGTGCAGTGATTAAAGTTGATTCATTATCTCAAAGAGAGGAGCTTGGTAGCACCTCAAAAGCTCCTCGTTGGGCTGTCGCTTATAAATATCCGGCGGAACAACAACAAACCAAAGTTCTAGATTTGATTGCCCAAGTCGGGCGTACGGGCAGGATTACTCCGATGGCACTTTTAGAGCCGGTACTAATCGATCAAACAACGGTTTCTCGCGCAACTTTACATAATCAAGCTTATATAGATAGTCTTGACATTCGTTTACATGATACTGTTACAGTGCAAAAAGGCGGTGATATTATTCCGGGAATTATTGCTGTCGATTATTCACAAAGAGAAAGTGGTGTTCAACCATATAAATTGCCTGATTTTTGCCCTGTTTGCGGTGCTCCGACCGAATATTTGGATGGAGGTGCTAATCTATATTGCACCGGTTCCGATTGTCCTGCTCAACTTGCCAGAAAAATCGAATACTTTGCTTCAAAAAGTGCAATGGATATTGAGGGTTTAGGTGAATCTACAGTGGAGAGCCTTTTAGCCAAAAATCATTTGCAGCATGTTTCAGACATTTATCGTCTATATCTTAAAAGAGATCAGTTGATAAAAGAAGGTGATATAGGACGTACAAAACGGGTTGATAACTTATTAACGGCGATTGAGAAATCAAAGGACAATTCATTTGATCGTTTTATTTCTGCACTTGGTATTCATAATATTGGTCCTCAAACTGCCAAAAATATTGCTGAATATTTTCCTGAAATTGATAGCTTAATGGCAGCAGATCAAAATGATTTGGAGCAAGTTCCTGATGTCGGTCCGACCGGTGCCAGATCAATTGTTGAATTTTTTGCTCAAGAACAGACCAAGAATCTGATTGCAGATTTTAAAAGTTTAGGTCTGAATTTCACTTATGATCTTGCTGAAAAACCAGCTGAAGATTTGTTTTTCCAAGATCAACGTTTCGTCTTGACCGGAACTTTGCCGACTTTATCACGTGCCGCTGCCAGAGAAATTATTGAAAAACATGGTGGAACTGTGACTTCCGCAGTTTCCGGCAAAACGGATTATGTTTTAGCGGGAGAAAATGCAGGCAGCAAACTGGACCGCGCACAAGAGCTGAATATCCGAATCATTTCCGAAGCGGATCTGTTTGAAATGCTTGACTGATAACTGTGTATTAAAGAAGATTTTAGCTATCTGGTTTTAATCAAGCAATTGAGATATTATTAAACAATAGAATTTTACGGAGAGATTTAATGCCCTTATATTTTATTTTTTCATTAGGTGTAAGTATTGTCTTGGCCTTAGCTTTACTTGCTTTACTGATTACCAGATTGCAAGTCAACTGGACAGGTCAAAATAAAATCGGCATAGCTTTTCTCCTGCCAGTTGTTATTACGATTATTTTTGTACTGGTAATTTATTTTGATACTCAGCCTAAAGTCGTAGATCTGGTAAATTTAATCCAAGGCAATACTAAAACTGTAGAAGCCAAGGGAACGGAGATTATTACCCGAGGTAATAATTTGATTATTAAAAATAAAGTCTACTTAATCAGTCCTTTTTATGAAAAGATTTCTGATGAATGGACTTATCGGTTTACGTATTTACCAAACAGCAGCATTGTCGTGGCTGAAGAGCATGTGGCAACTTTACCCGTGATTGAAGAGATACCGATCGAAGAAGATCCGATTGTTACATCCGAAAATCAGAATGAAACTGAGATTGAAGAACCGATACTGCCGGATTAAAATACTTTTCCAGTTTTTAGACCTTAACAAATAAAACAATCTCTTGTAATGATTCACTTGAATAATTTACAATAACTTATATAATCAATATACTAAAAAATTCTAATTTTACCTTCAGTTAATTTATTTCTTTTACTGGGAGGTAAATCAAATGACCAACAATTTAGAGAAAATTCATCAAACTCCTGATTTGCATTTTTCAATTTGTAGTACAAATAAGGAATTATTCATGAAATTTGAACAAGCTATGAAAAAGCGTGGTTTGATTGGAATTCCTGATCTACAAGGTAACTTGCATTATATTGTAGACGGGCGTAAAGGATTTCCAACGGCTTATCAAAAGGTAAAAAGTACGACTTTTCAGTTAATGGAAGAAAGAAGCAAAGAACAAAATNTAAAAATTCAGCAGGTTGAAGAGATAGCAGACCATTTGATCAATAAGTATGAATTTGATAATTCATTGATTGGTACAAAATTTTTGCGTTATATGATTATTTATAGCTTAATGGATAAATCTTTACTCGTATCTTTTTCCAAAAATCTTTATCCTGCAATTGCCAATATATTCTCAAGTAATCCGGATAAGGTTTGTTACTGTACTCGTTATACCTTACGAAAACTTAAACAGCTTGAAAATGAACAACGTAAAATAAAGATTGCTAAAGAGTATTTATTATCTGAAGATGAGTCTTATAGTAATCGCAATGCTTTACATAAATTGATAGCTGAAGGTGAGAGTCTATTACAAGAAGATGAAGAGGGATTAACTTACGAGAATCTTCATTAACTACAGTATAAAAAAGGCTGTCAATAGAAAACTACTGACAGCCACGCTGCGTATTAATTAGGTCGAAAAGAATTAAGAATTAACACGTTCTTTTAAATTTTTGCCAGCTCTGAAAGCAGGTGATTTAGAAGCAGGAATTTTGATTGGTTCTTTTGTAGCAGGATTTCTGCCCATACGTTCTGCACGATGACGAACTTCAAATGTTCCGAAACCGACTAAAGTAACTTTTTCTTCTTTTTCGAGTTCTTCTGTGATTGTTTCTAAAATAGCATTTACTGCTTTTTGGCTATCCTTTTTGCTTAAAAGTGTTTTTTCTGCGACTGCAGCAATTAATTCTGTTTTATTCATTAGGAGCCTCCTTCTTTATAATGCAAAAGCTATTATGCTTTGTTTGTCTGGTTTTTGTCAATAGTAAAATCCTTAAAATCCACGTATATCAAGATATTTGGCAGTTTTTGTCCAGAATATTTAGAATAATAAGCCCGAATAGCAAAATTAATAAAAAATTTTTACTTTATCTAAAAGTGTAAATAGAAAATAGTTGAAATAATCGCTAATTCAGGCTTTTCAGATTTGTTCCTCTTTTGATGCATAGGATTAAGCTATTTTCAAATAATCAATCTAGCAAAAATAATCACAAATCCTCTGATTAATAATTACAAATGAGAATAGAATTGTCTATCAATTTAAGCATCTTATTTTAAGAAAAGACTTACATCTTTTCAGAGTTTACTATCTTGAATGCAAAACAAGTTTTATTACATCAATAGTTGTAATTCCTTACTCAGAATACTAGATAACTGATAAAAAAAGTGCCTTAGATGATAGTTAATCAAATAAGACACTCAATCTGGTCGGAGTGACAAGACTTGAACTTGCGACCTCGTGCACCCCAAGCACGCACTCTAGCCACCTGAGCTACACCCCGATTTCAGAAATCTATTCTAACGAATAAGTTCGGATTGTGTCAACTATGAAACTTTTTATAACTATGTTTATGACTTAATCAGAATGTATCGAATAGAACAAATCTTAATCACTCTATGCTAAAATAATGCATATTAGAGTGTCTAATAAATTGTTTGAAAACATTAAGAGCGATTTACAAATAGAAGGAGAGATTTTAAATGAAAAAAAGACAAAACTATATATCTTGGGATGAGTATTTCATGGGGATAGCATTATTGTCGGCTGAAAGAAGCAAGGATCCTAATACTCAAGTAGGTGCTTGCGTTGTAAANTCAGATAATAAGATTGTTTCAGTCGGGTATAATGGAATGCCTCTTGGTGTTTCAGATGATGATTTTCCCTGGGCAAGACAAGGTAGCTATTTGGAAACCAAGTATCCATATGTTTGTCATGCAGAATTAAATGCAATTCTTAATAATCCCGGTATGTCTTTAAAAGATTGCAGCATTTATGTTCCTTTATTTCCTTGTAATGAATGTTCCAAAGCAATTATTCAATCCGGGATCAAAAAAGTTTATTATTTATCCGATAAATACGAGCAGGAGGACTCAACAATTGCTTCTAAAAGAATGATGGATGCAGCGGGTGTTAGCTACAAACAATTAAAGACCAACTTAGAAGAATTGAAAATCTCTTATCGTGTAGAAGACGTATAATTTCAAATACAAATATTATTAAAAAAACTGTAATCAAATCGTAAACCGAACAAAGTTTCCTTTTCTTGACACGGTCTAATTCTGATGTTAAATTATTAACAGAACAAATGTTCTGAGAGGTAAATTAATATGATTACAATTTTCTTTTATATATTCTTAATATTTGTAGGTAGTTTGGTTCTGTTCAGGATAAAGCAAGAACGAAATCTAGAAAATGAGCTTATTTCAGAAGTTATCGAACTTCAGCAAGATTTAGAAAATGATCTAAGAGCTGAAGAACAAGCTGCAATTAAATATAAGAGTGCAATGATCTCTCAAGCCATGCATTATAGCCAAAGGCATGATCAAAAACTCGGCTTGACCATTGTTCAATCTAAAACGCGTTTTGTTAAGCAATCTAAACCTTCACTTACAACTAAAATTCCTGATTTGTTTTTAGAAAATCAGGATAAAATTGCTTAATTACTGCTACTTCGTTATAATTCTAAAGNAGCTTAATTTTATGCAAATATGCTAAAGATTAAGTTGTGTCTTAAAAGACAAGGAAGCGTAGCGAAGTTGGCTGTAACGCGCCGCACTCGAAATGCGGTTGTCCAGCAATGGGCACGTGGGTTCGAATCCCACCGCTTCCGCCATAATAAGACGCAGGTTATAATACAATCACTTGCGTCTTTTTGTTTGCCGTAAATCAAGGCTTGCTGAGCTTCTGCCCGACACGTTAAGTGTGCAGAAGCCTTCTTTTTTTGTCCAAATTTCATTGCTTGAAAACTTCTTGATTAAGGGGTGTGCACTGGCACACGATAGCCTGATACAAGCACACGATAGTTTGTCATACTAACACACGTTTTACAGTTCAATTAGAGGCAGCTCGCTCAATCCTGTTATGATAAAAGCATAAAATTATCTGAAAGAGAGGAATTGTTATTGAATAGGAAGTATGGATATATACGGGTTTCTTCCGTTGATCAGAATATTGAACGACAGAAAAATGCGATGCGAAAGGTTGGGATAAGGGATGATTATCTGTTCATCGATAAACAGAGCGGTAAGGATTTTTCCAGACCTGCTTATCAAAAGCTGGTAAAGCAATGCCAAGAAAGCGATGTTATTTTTATCGACTCCATTGACCGGCTTGGCAGAAATTATCAGGAAATCTTAGAAGAGTGGCGCATTCTAACGAAAGAGAAAAAGGTGGATATTGTAGTTTTGGATATGCCCATTCTCGATACCAGAAGTAGTCTAACTCAGGAAGATCTTACCAAAACCTTTGTTGCTGACTTAGTGCTGCAAATTTTATCTTATGTAGCAGAAAAAGAGCGGCAGGATATCAGAAGACGACAAGCTGAAGGAATTGCCGCAGCCAAAGCACGTGGCGTTAAGTTTGGCAATCCCGGTATCCCCATTCCTGAAAACTTTGCTGAAGTTGTTGCTCGCTGGCGGAAGAAAGAAATATCGCTAGATGGAGCCTTGTCAATTTTAGAAGTCAGCCGCAGCTACTTTTACGACAAAGTTAAGAAACTCGGTCTGTAGACAAAAAACCTCCTTCAAAGTACACATTAGCGGACACATGCACAATTTAAATTTATGCCATACCGCTTTCTATTTACGCTCAACCCGTAACCATCCTGCCAGACGGCTTTCACAGTTGAATACCCGTACCTGTATTATCGCATATTCCTCATCTAAAATGAACCATTAAATTAAAAAAAAACCGCTTGTTTACGAGCACTTTTTCCTTACTTGCCTGTGCAGACCCCGTAAAGCTCAAGAATGTTTAGTTAACTTTTTGCGTCCGTCAAAGTGTACTTTGACGGAGGTTTGGTGATGAAAAAACGCAAGCGTATTAGATTAGTAGCAATACTCCTTATAGCCCTACTGATCATACCAGGAAATGTTGTATCAGTTTTTGCAAATCAAGAAGCATTTGGAGAAAAATCAGAGCCCACGACTGCTGCTCAAGAGCAAGTCACTACTGATACTGATGATGCATCAGTGGATGGTAAGGACTCTGATGTTCTGCTAGAGGATGAGATAGGGTCATTTATAACAGTTTCTTTTGACTCAAATGGCGGCGAATCGCTGGAACCTATTTTGCTTGAGAAAGGTGATTCTCTTCATGACTTACCAATCCCCTTTAAAGAGAATAATACTTTTGTCGGATGGTTTACCGAAAACGGTGATTCTATTAGCACGCCACTAACACTTAACGAAAGCGTAATACTTTATGCAAAATGGGAAGTTCAACCTCTAGATTTGGAAATGGCGCTACAGCAATCAACTACCGTGTCGGACCCAAATAGCGAAAAGGTTACTATCGTCTTTGACACCATGGGCGGAACTCCAATTGACGCTCTTGTTGTAGATAAGGGTTTCTCTCTTGTAGATTTGCCTGTGCCGGTAAAAGGCGATGAGAGTTTCTTAGGTTGGACAATGAAAAGTGGTGAGCCAGTAAATATTCCGCTGGAAGTCGCTGAAAATACGACTCTTTATGCCGTATGGGATGAAGAAGACTCTATCCTTGCCGATAATCCTGATCATTTGTTGGTGCCTGATGACTCGCCTTACGGCGGCGAGATCGATTACAACGTTTGGCCTTTAAGCGAATTTGGTCTTTTAGCACCTATGATGCTCAGGAGCTCGACTCGAGCAAATGATCCTCCAGTGATAGGAACAGATCATCCTACAACTCCAGGTGAGGTGATGCTTTTCAAAGAAGCAAAACCAGTAGAGGGAAAGGTTAATACTTGGGAAGTTAAGCTGAGAATCGAAGGAAAAAACAAGCCCACTACTAGCGATATTGTTCTGGTAATTGATACTTCCGGCAGTATGAACGATAATGGCAGAATGCAAGCGGCGAAAAACGCAGCTAACGGTTTCATTGATGCTCTTTTGCCTTCAGAATATACAAGAATCGGAATTGTCTCGTTTGAATCAAGCGTTAGCGTGAAAAGCAATTTAACCAACAATCCATTCGAGTTGAAAAATACGGTTGATAATCTCAGTGCCAATGGCGGCACGTTCACTCAAGCCGGTGTCAAACAGGCAGAGGCCTTGTTAGCAAATTCGGATGCGGACAACAAACATATTGTCCTGCTGTCTGATGGTGTGCCAACTTACTCCTACCAACTTAATAATCCAGACAACTATCTGATTCCTTATGGAGAAAACTATCAAACCAGTACTTTAGCACCATCATCTTCTTACTCGTATCCAACTAGAGTGGGTCAAGGAAACAGTATGTATTGGAAATACGGAACAGGGGGAAGTTGGTGGAATAGTTATAGCAAATACTATAATCACGGCAACAGTGCTATAGCGGAGGCTGGTTTCGCAGGAGCGTCTGGCTATAATGTTTTTACGGTCGGATTGCAGACAGATTCGACAGGCTCTAGCGTTCTTCAAGCCATGGCTCAAGGACAAGGTTCTTTTACCGAAGTCCAAAATGTGTCTGATTTGACAACTGTTTTTGCTCAAATTGCCGGACAAATCGGGGCGGCAGTTAAAGACGCTGTTATCAGTGATCCCATGGGACTGGGATTTGAAATCCCTTTGGGTGAAGTAACAAATATCACTGCTACCCAAGGGACTCCAGTATATGAAAACAATACAATTTCTTGGAATCCCGGCACTTTAACTCAGCCAATTAGCGAAGGCAGTGATATTAACTATGCTGAGCTAACCTATACGATAGAAATAACAGATGATATTCTGAGCCAAACACCTGATGCAAATGGCGAGTATCCCACTAACGGTGATGCACAAATTTCTTATGCAGATGCGTATGGAAATTTACAGACTGCAGCTTTCCCAACACCAAAGGTCAATCCTGTTTTATACAGGGTGGTTAAGATTCTTCAAGACAAAGATGGTAACGAAATCACAGCAGATCGTAATTTCACTATTCAGGTAAAGGGTCCCGGGAATGACGGCGACAATACGATTCGTGAATTTACCCTCAATACCAGCAGTCAAAACAGCACAAAACTTTTAACTGATTTACGGTATGCGAGCGCCTATACCTTTGAAGAGACCGGTGATTTGTCAGACTATGACACAACCTACTACATCAACGGTGGAGAGACTTCGGACTTGTCATTTCATATCGATGATAACAACACAGAAGACGTAGAAGTAAAGGTTATTAACAAAGAAAAGTCGGGCACGCTGGTCATCACAAAAGTTCTTGATCAGTCGGTTATCCCCTCGCCAGCAAAATCGCCATCTACACGCGGCGAGACAAATCCTGTTTCCTTCTCCTTTACGGTTACGGGACCAGATGGCTACTCTCAAAACTTTACGCTCCCGGACAATGGCTCGTGGACACAGACACTTGAAGGTCTTGCAAAAGGTAGCTATATAGTAACGGAAACAACGACCGGTTATACAACCACGATGCAGGTTAATGATGACGCACCGATTGCAGCCAATACCGTTAACGTAAATATTGACATCGGTCACCTTTCACAATCTGTGACGATTACAAATAAGCAAAGCGAGAACATGAGCGTTACAGCTACCAAGACCTGGGAAGGTGGTCCTGCTGAGAAACCGGACATCTGGTTCCAACTAATCCGGGTAAATGATGATAACACCGAGACTAAAGTTGGTGATCCTAGACAGGTAGTAGACAATTTCGTTACCTGGAATCAAGCTGATGAAGGTCTTGCTGAGTTATTACTCCGCTATGACGAAAACGGTCAGGAATATTCCTATAAAGTTCAGGAGGTTGATGCTGCTGGCAATGACTTTACGCCGGAAAACTATACCAAAGTTGAAACTGGCTTGAATGTAACGAATACCTATAGTAAAAAAGCCTCAGTTCAAGTGACAAAAGCTTGGGCAGACGCTAACAACCAAGACGGAGTGAGACCTGAGTCAGTCACAATTAAACTTCTAGCCAATGGCGAAGACACAGGCAAGACCTTAGTCTTAACCGCAACAAACAACTGGACCGGTACCTTCTCAGANCTAGATGAATATGCTAACGGCGAGCTGATCTCCTACACCGTAGAAGAAGTCGCTATTGGCAACGGCTACACTACAGTTGTTACAGGAACAGCAGGTGACGGTTATACCGTGACCAACAGCAGAACACCTGAGACCTTAACAGTTTCTGGCACAAAGACTTGGGACGACAACAACAACCAAGATGGCATGAGACCAGAAAGCATCACGATTCGACTGCTTAAAAACGGTGTGGAGATAGACTCTAAGACCGTCACGGAAGCAGACGGCTGGGCATGGAGCTTTGCTGATTTAGCCAAGTATGAAGACGGTGAGCTAATCACCTACACCATTACTGAAGATGCCGTGGCAGACTACAGCTCGGAAGTTTCAGGCTACAACGTGACCAACACCCACACCCCTGGCAAGACCTCAGTTCAAGTGACAAAAGCTTGGGCAGACGCTAACAACCAGGACGGTGTGAGACCTGAGTCAGTCACAATTAAACTTCTAGCCAATGGCGAAGACACAGGCAAGACCTTAGTCTTAACCGCAACAAACAACTGGACCGGTACCTTCTC
>JGI24711J26586_10001499_pt1 | contig 17766 bp, 11 predicted proteins | sample BioPla3DNA1_FD_26586 | JGI IMG/M metagenome (IMG submission 26586)
TCANTGCTTCAGACCTTTCCACAATTTTCAACCCCTTTTTCATGAAAATGTTACCATTTATAGCATATCAGTATATAAACAGGGTGTCAATTTTTTTCAGAAGATTGATTAACGTAAAAATAGCCGCCAGGTAAAGTGCCGGCGGCCATGAACTTAAAAGTCAAAGTTGTTTGGATCGGGACCCACCCTGTAACCTCTGTCAAGTTTATTTATACTCAACATATCTTCTTTAGAAAGTTCAAAATCAAATATTTCTAAATTAGATTTAATTCTATCTATATTGGCTGACTTAGGAATTGTAATTATACCCATTTGGATATTCCATCTAAGTACAATTTGTGCATGGGTTTTATTATATTTCTTTGCCAGTTTATCAATTAAATCAATATTTAAAATTTCTCCTTTCATAAGAGGGCTCCAGGCTTCGATTTTTATATTTTTCTTATTACAATAATCTAAAAGTTCCGGCTGTACAAGATAAGGATGAAATTCCACCTGATTTACCATAGGTGTTATTTTTGTGTTTGGAAGTAAATCTTCTAAATGATTTATTAGAAAATTGCTGACACCTATAGCTCTTATTTTCTTTTCTTCATATAAATATTCAAATGCCTTCCAGGTTTCATTGCTTAATTCTTTAGGCCAGTGAATTAAATATAAATCAAGATAATCTGTTTGAAGTCTTTCTAAAGATTCATTAAATGATTTTATTGTACTGTCATATCCCTGGTCTGGGTTGGCAATTTTTGATACAAGAAAGATTTCTTCTCTTGGAACAGTACTTTTTTTAATGCCTTTTCCTATAGCCTCTTCATTTCCATAGGCGGATGCTGTGTCAATATGTCTGTATCCAATTTCAAGGGCTTTTACAATTAAATCCGAGGTACCTTCACTATTTTCTAGCCTATAGGTACCTAAACCTATTATGGGCATTTGGATGCCATTGTGCAATGTAACTGTTTTCAATTTAATCCTCTCCTTTTTAAAAATATAAAAGAGCCTTTGCTGTTATGAGTATAAAAAACATAATTAATTTGTTATAATGCGCCTATCTTTTATTTATATACCCTTATATTATACTTTTAAAAACCAAAAGAAAGATTTAAAAGTAATTATTGGACAAACCTTGAAATAAGTTTTAAGTTGATATAAAGTTAAATATATAGATTCTTATAAATAGTTATAAAAAATAGATTGTGAGGCGAATAACGTTGGTTTTTTCAAGTCTTTTCTTTTTGTGTGTCTTTCTGCCTGTAAATATTATTCTTTACTACGCAGTTAATAACAACACCTACAGAAATGTAATACTCATTGTTTCATCCCTTGTTTTTTATGCATGGGGAGAACCTGTATGGATTTCGGTTTTAATTTTAAGTGGATTTTTTAATTACTTTATTGGAACATCTATTGAAAAAAACAGGGAAAATGGCAAGGGAAAGGGGATAGTTTCTTTAGCCATTATAGCTAATCTTTTTATTTTAGGTTTTTTTAAATATTTTGGGTTTTTTGTAGAAAATCTGAATACATTGACGGGAATTGATATACCTATAATAGATATTGGTCTTCCTATTGGAATATCCTTTTATACTTTTAAATCAATTTCTTATATAGTGGATGTCTACAGAGGAGAGGTAAAAGCAGAAAAATCACCATTTGAGTTCTTATTATATGTTTCTTTGTTTCATCATCTTGTTGCAGGGCCTATTGTACGGTATAAAGATGTTGAGGAAAACATTAAAAAAAGAGCTATCAGCTTTAATGCATTTAATAATGGTGTAGAACGCTTTATTATAGGTTTAGGGAAAAAGGTTATTATTGCAAATCAAGCTAATGAGTTTTCAAAAGTTTTTCTTGATATGAATTATTCAAGCCTTCCAGTACTAGGAGCATGGGCAGGAATCTTATTGTTTGCAATAGAAATTTATTTTGATTTTTCAGGATATTCAGATATGGCTATAGGTTTAGGCAAAATGTATGGCTTTCATTATAAGGAAAATTTCAACTATCCTTATATAGCAAAATCAGCCACTGAATTCTGGAGAAGATGGCATATATCCCTGACATCATTTTTTAAAGATTATGTGTACATTCCCCTAGGTGGAAACAGAAAATTTCACATAAGGAATATGTTGATAGTATGGCTGCTTACGGGTTTGTGGCATGGAGCAAGCTGGAATTTTGTTATTTGGGGTTTGTACTTCTTTGTGCTTTTGGTAATTGAAAAATATCTTTTATTTAAAATTGAGAAGAAAATACCTAAAATTATCTGGAGGCTTTATTTTGTTGTGATAATACTGGTAGGTTGGGTATTTTTCTACCATTCCAGCCTAAGTGATGCTATTCAATTTTTAGGAATTATGTTTGGGGCTGGTGCTTCATCATTTTCCAGTTCTGAGGTGGAAATATTTCTCAATAGCTATATAATATTTATTGGAATTGCACTTATTGGATGTACACCTTTTATAAAAAGTATTTTTCAGCGTATAAAGGGACATATGGAAAAGAAACAAATTGGGGTTTATTCAGTGGATCAAATAGTTAAATCAATTGTAAATACAGCTATATTTATAATGTCCATTATTATGCTTGTGGGTCAGTCTTATAGCCCCTTTCTTTATTTTAAATTTTAGTTATTTTATTAACAAACAGCATGTATAGGAGGAATTTATAATGAAAAAGTTGCAGTTAGATGCAATAGCATTTTTGTTAATAATTGTGGTTTTAGGTATTGGGAATTTTATTAACATAAATAAGCCAGAAGTCTCTGAAATAGAGAACAGGGCATTAAAACAAAAGCCGGAGCTTAAAATGTCATCCATTATAGATGGCAGCTATTTTCGTGACTATACTGAATACTATAGTGATACTTTTATTCTAAGAGACAAACTTTTAAAGATAAGCAGTGACATCCAGCAGGCTTTGTTTATAAGGGATACAGATGTTAAAATAATTGTTTCTGACAAATCAAAAGAGTATATTAATGAGCCTGAAGCAACTGATGATAAAAATAATACTGATACTAGGAATACACCAGAAGAAAATACAACTGAGCCTGTATCTACACCTGATTTTACATCTTCACCTGAGCCTACAGAAAAGCCATATAATGAAGCTGACGGTGTGGGATATTGGCTTGTTATTGATGGTAAAGCAGTAGAGCTTTTTAAGTTTAATAAGGATAACTTTGATTTTTATGCTAATGTTCTTAATGAATGCAATGAAAAACTTGGGGGGAAAATGCCAATTTATTCACTTATTGCGCCTACAAACAGTGAGTTTGTAGAGCTTAGAAAACATGCAGGAATAACGGATTCTCAAAACAATGCAACAGCATATCTTAATTCTAAATTTAATGATGGAATTACCGCTGTTAATGTCTATGATGTATTAAATGAACATAAGGAAGAATACATCTATTTTGGGAGTGACCACCATTGGACTGCATTAGGTGCATATTATGCATATACTGCATTTATGAAAACAAAAGGTGAGGAACCAGTACCTTTAGAAGAATATAAAACTGTTGAAATTGATAATTTTTTAGGAAGTACTTATGCTAAAACCAGAGATAAAAGCATTGAAAAAAATCCTGATACCATATATGCATATTTGCCTTTTGTTGATTATAAATACGAAAAGTATAGATTCTACCAGTTAAGTGAAGTTGATATAATTGATATGAAGTATGCTGATACAAAATTGGATAAGTACTTAGTGTTTTTAAGTGCCGGGGATGGGACCTGGGCTAAGATAAGTACAGAAAATAAAAATGGCAAAAAGCTTTTAGTAATAAAAGATTCATATGGTAACAGTTTTGTGCCTTTTTTACTTCCCCATTATGAAGAAATATATGTTATAGATCCGCGGTTTTATGATTTTAATACATCTGAAAAAAATGTTGTGGATTTTATTGAAGCAAAAGATGTGAATGAGGTGCTTTTTGTAAACTACATGGAGAATGTTAATTATAGAGATTTTATGTTGAGTTTGGAAAGGTTAATAAATAATGAAGATGGCGAATGATTGGATATAAGAAGTTGGTATGGAATTAGATGCTGCTAACCTATAAAATCTATTGATTAAGTTATTTTAATCATTTATAATATTAAATGTATTTTGTAAAAAGAACATAGTTTTGCAATATTCAAAATAAAATTCAAAGAAAATATTTAAAACACAATTTTATGTAGTATGGTCTTTTATACAAATTTTATATAAAGTAAGTAATTTTATATTGGTAGAATGGGGAGGAAAAGAAATGCCTATTACTGAATTATTATCACGTAATGCAAAGATGTATGGAAATGAGGTTTGCTTAGTTGAAATAAACTTAGAACTTCAGGAAAGAGACAATGTGATTTGGAAAGAGTATGAACTTATAGAAAATAATCCTGCAGGTGAGTATCGCAGAGATATGACTTGGCGTGTTTTCGACGAAAAAGCAAATCGTATAGCTAATTTGTTGCTAAAAAGAGGTATAAAAAAAGGAGATAAAGTAGCTATTCTTTTAATGAATTGTTTGGAATGGCTGCCTATTTACTTTGGAATATTAAAAGCAGGTGCAGTGGCAGTTCCTTTAAATTTTAGATACACAGCAGAGGAAATAAAATATTGTTTGAATTTATCAGAATCCATTGCTTTAATTTTTGGACCTGAATTTATTGGACGTTTAGAATGTATTTATGAGGAAATACCACAGATAAAGACGCTTTTTTATGCAGGAGAAAACAGACCTTCTTTTGCAGAGAGTTATGATCGTCTTACTGCAAACTGTTCCTCTGAACCTCCACAGGTTGATATTACTGACGATGATGACGCGGCAATATATTTTTCATCAGGTACTACTGGTTTTCCAAAAGCCATTTTGCACAATCATAGTAGTTTGTTGTCCGCATGTTATACAGAACAAAATCATCATGGTCAAACCCGTGAAGATAATTTTTTATGTATTCCACCCCTCTACCATACAGGTGCTAAGATGCATTGGTTTGGAAGCTTGCTTTCAGGCAGTAAAGCTGTACTACTTCGTGGAATTAAGCCAGATTGGATACTAAGGACAGTGTCTGAAGAAAAAATCACCATTGTATGGCTTTTGGTTCCTTGGGCACAGGATATTCTTGATGCTATTGAAAGAGGAGAGGTAAAGCTGGAAGATTACCAGCTTTCTCAGTGGAGATTAATGCATATTGGTGCACAACCAGTTCCACCAAGTTTAATTCAACGCTGGAAAAAATATTTTCCAAATCACTTATATGATACAAACTATGGACTGAGTGAATCCTGTGGACCAGGATGTGTGCATTTAGGTGTTGAAAATATTCACAAAGTTGGGGCTATTGGGGTACCTGGGTATAACTGGGAAGCTAAAATTGTTGATGAAAAAAGACAGACTGTGGCACAAGGAGAAGTTGGGGAGTTAGCTGTTAAAGGACCAGGTGTAATGAAGTGTTATTATAATGATTCAAAAGCAACTGAAGCAATTTTAAAAGATGACTGGTTATATACTGGTGATATGGCAAAAATGGATGAAGATGGCTTTATCTATTTGGTTGATAGAAAAAAAGATGTAATTATAAGTGGTGGTGAAAATATATATCCTGTACAAATTGAAGATTTTCTCCGTTCTCACGAAGCTATTAAGGATGCAGCAGTTATTGGATTGCCTGATAAACGTCTTGGTGAAATAGCAGCTGCCATTATAGAGCTAAAACCAGGCTTAGAGTGTACAGAAGAAGAAATAAGGAGTTTTTGTACATCATTGCCTCGTTATAAGCGTCCAAGAAAGATTATTTTTGATACAGTTCCACGTAATCCTACTGGGAAGATTGAAAAACCACGTCTTAGAGAAAAGTACGGTGCAGATTGTTTGGTTGCTGCTCAAGTTGAAATTAAAAAAGATAGTGAATGTAAATAAGGGGGCAAATGCCCTCTTTAATTCTATATGTTATTGTAGTAGAAAAAACAAATTTAAATAAAGCAGGGGATAAAGATATGGCAAAAATACTTATTGTTGAAGATGACAAAAACATTGTAACTAACTTAACTGAATATTTATCTAGCGAAGGTTTTGAAGTGGAGTGGGTGGCAGGTCAGGCTGAGGCTATTGAAAAAATCAGCCAAAACAAATATAATTTGATTTTGCTGGATATATCTTTGCGTGATGGAAATGGTTTTGCCGTTTGTGCAGCAGTTAAAGAAACCACCGATACTCCTGTTATTTTTTTAACTGCTTCAGACGATGAATACAGTGTTGTTACAGGTCTTGACATGGGTGCATATGATTACATAGTAAAGCCTTTTCGTCCAAGGGAACTTTTATCCCGTATTAGGAATGTTTTAAGGAGAAATGAAAAAAATGTATCGTTAATAAAACTTGACAATATATGTGTTGATACCGTTAAAGCCATAGTTTCAAAAAATGGGGAGGAAATTTTTCTTTCAGCGTTGGAGTATAAATTATTATTGGTTTTTATCAACAACAAAGGTATTGTTTTGTCGCGAAACAGATTGCTTGAAGAAATTTGGAATATTGCTGGAGAGTTTGTAAATGACAATACCTTAACGGTATATATAAAACGTCTGCGTGAAAAAATAGAAGATGACCCTCAAAATCCAAGGATAATAAAAACAGTCCGTGGACTTGGGTATAAGGTTGGTGAATAGGATGAGTTTTTTTAGAAATCCTGAAATAAAGAAAAGCCTTTTATTTTTTTCTATTTTAACACTTATTGCTACTGGTATTAGTTTTATATTTGAAATTAGGTATGGGATTTTTACCTTTATTTTATGTTTAATATTTATTTTTTGCCATTTTGTCATTACATATAGAAGATATATTAAAATTGCCCGGCTAAGCAGTAAAATTGACAGAATTCTTCATGGGGAGAAATTTATAGATTTAAGTGAATATTCAGAGGGTGAGCTTTCAATTTTACAGGACGAGATACAAAAACTAATAATAAGATTAAAAGAACAAACAGAGATGTTAAAAAAAGACAAAATATATCTGGCTGATTCCCTTGCTGATATATCCCATCAAATCAGAACCCCCCTTACATCAATAAATATATTGATTTCCCTTTTGTCAAAGGAGCAGCTTTCTTATGAAAAAAGGCAGGAACTTATTAATGAAATTGAAATGCTTCTTTCACGGATAGAATGGCTCATATCCGCACTTCTTAAAATGTCCAGGTTAGATGCAGGGACTGTTACCCTTCAACGGAAAAGGGTATTGGTTTCTGAATTGATAAAGCTTTCCACAGCTCCCATTACGATACCGTTAGAACTTAGAGAACAGCAGATTGAAGTTAATATGAACGGGGAGGAAACATATGAAGGGGATTTGTCCTGGTCTGTTGAAGCCATTGGTAATATTTTAAAAAACTGTATGGAAAATATGCAAAAAGGCGGAAAAATAACAATACAGGCAGAAGAAAACCCTATTTATACAGAAATTATAATAAGTGATAATGGTCCGGGTATAGATAAGGAGGATTTACCACATTTATTTAAGCGGTTTTATAAAGGTAAAAATGCCAGCAGTCAAAGTGTGGGGATAGGTCTTGCCCTTGCAAGGACAATTATTACAAGTCAAAATGGTACCGTTAGAGCAGAAAATAAAAGTAATGGAGGTGCCAGGTTTACAGTAAGGTTTTATAAAAAAACAACTTAAAATATATAATTTTATTAGAAAATTAGCCAGGCAGATACTTAGTGTGGTATAATTCTTATGAATTTTAATTAACCAGTAAATATAAAAGCTTTTTTAATTTTAGGAGGATTATAGATGAAAAAAGTACCATTAAATGAACTTAAATCCCGCATGGAAAGATTCCGAAGGATAATGGATGAGCAGAATGATGCTAGCTGGGAAATGGCAGTTATTTTTAATAAAGTGAACCTTTATTATTTTACCGGCACCATGCAAGAAGGAATGCTTTTAATCCCACGGGATGATGAGGCAACCTTGTGGGTTAGAAGAAGCTTTGAAAGGGCTGTGGATGAATCTCTTTTTCCTTCCATTAAACCAATGAGAAGCTTTAGGGATGCAGCTCAAAATTTTACAAGCATTCCAGATACTATATATCTTGAAACAGAGTTTGTTCCTCTTGCCTTTTATGAGAGATTCCAAAAGTATTTTCCTTTTAAAAATGTGAAATCTCTAGACGGGCAGGTTTCTAATATACGATCAATTAAAAGTCCATATGAGTTAGATATAATGGAAAGGTGTGGAACCATCCACAAAAAGATACTGGAAGAACGTGTTCTGGAAATTCTTGAAGAAGGAATAAGTGAAGCTGAGTTTGCAACAAAGTTATATTCAATAATGGTGGAAGAAGGACATCATGGGATAGCACGTTTTGGAATGCTTGATACTGAAATACTTATTGGACATATTTGTTTTGGAGAAAGCTCCATTTACCCAACATACTTTAATGGACCTGGAGGAAATTATGGGATGAGTCCTGCAGTACCACTTTTAGGAAGTCATGAAAGAAGACTTAAAAAAGGTGATCTGGTATTTGTTGATGTTGGCTGTGGTTTAGAAGGTTACCATACAGATAAGACAATGACATATATGTTTGGCAAATCCCTTCCTGATGATGTAATAGCACAGCACAAAATTTGCCTTGATATACAGAACAAAATTGCATTAATGTTAAAACCTGGCGCAGTTCCAGCAGATATTTACAGAAGTATAATGGATGGTCTTACTCCAGAATTTAAACAAAACTTTATGGGATTTGGTGAAAGAAGTGTAAAGTTTTTAGGTCATGGAATAGGTCTTCATATTGATGAAATGCCTGTTATTGCAGAAGGATTTGAAGAACCTCTCAAAGAGGGTATGGTGCTGGCTTTAGAGCCTAAAAAAGGTATTGAAAATGTAGGAATGGTAGGAGTTGAAAATACTTTTAAAGTAACCGGTGAGGGTGGAATATGTATAACAGGGGATAACGAAGGTTTGATACCTGTATTTTAGATAATTGCTCCAATAAGCCATATATCTGTATGTTTCAATCAAAACCTAAATATTAAGATATTTAATTTGGGGTTTTGACCTATAAATTTAATTGCTGTTCTTAAGTGACGTTTTTGTTATTTTAAAGTCACTGCCCTGTCACTTAAGAAGGATATAATTATGGCATAAACTAAAAATAGGAGATGAACGGTATTATGGAACTGTTGAGAGTAGAAAATCTTACAAAAACATATGGAAAAGGGGAAAATGAAGTAAGGGCGTTAGACGGGGTCACATTTTCTGTAAAAAAGGGTGAGTTTATAGCAATTATTGGTCCGTCCGGATCGGGAAAATCTACATTGCTGCATATTTTAGGCGGTGTGGATAAGCCCACCGGCGGAAAAGTGTATGTGGACGGTCAGGATGTCTATGCAAAAAATGATGAGCAGCTTGCAATTTTCCGAAGGAGGCAGGTAGGGCTTATATACCAGTTTTACAATCTTATTCCTGTACTGAATGTAACAGAAAATATTACCCTGCCTGTACTTATGGACGGCAGAAAGGTAAATAATGAAAGATTAGAAGAGCTACTTGATACATTGAAGCTTAAAGGAAGGGAAAATCATCTTCCAAATCAGCTTTCAGGAGGTCAGCAGCAGCGCGTATCCATAGGCAGGGCATTAATAAATGCTCCGGCTGTTGTCCTTGCTGATGAACCTACAGGGAACCTTGATTCAAAAAACAGTCAGGAGATTGTTGAGCTTTTAAAACTTTCAAATAAAAAATACAATCAAACTTTGATTATTGTTACACATGATGAGAATATTGCCCTGCAGGCTCAGCGCATTATTGCCATTGAAGACGGAAAAATCACCCGAGATGAGGTGATTGGCAGGTGAATATAATTAATAAAGTGACTCTTCAAACTCTCAAAAGAAATAAAATAAGAACACTTGTGACCATCATAGGAATTATTTTATCAGCATCAATGATTACAGGGGTTACCACTTCAGTGTCAAGCCTGCGGGATTTTTTGTTGGATGTAGCTATTTCACAGGATGGAGATTGGCATGGCGGGGTGTACAATATAAAAAAAGCACAGATTGATGAATTAGGAGAAAACCCCGATGTAGAGTCTTATACATGGCTCCAAAATATTGGTTATGCAAAGCTGGAAGAATCCCAAAATCATTTCATGCCCTATCTTTTTATCGGGGGAATGGACGATGTTTTTAAAGATGTAATGCCGGTTAATTTAATAGAGGGAAGAATGCCAGAAAGCAGATTAGAGATAATTCTCCCTCAGCATTTAGATACCAACGGTGGTGTAAAGCATTCAATAGGTGATGTGCTTTTACTTGATATTGGAAGTAGGATTTCTGACGGTTTTGAGCTTAATCAGGATATTGGATATTTAAATGGGGAAAATGGTGGAACAGAAGAAACAGAAGAATTAGAAATAAGAGAGCAGCGGATTTTCACGGTGGTGGGATTTTATGAGCGCCCAAGTTTTGAGCTTTATGTAGGTCCCGGATATACTGCTTTGACTTTATCAGATAATACCGGTGCAGACAATTATGATGTGTATATCAAAGTAAAAAAAATTAAAAATATTTATAATTTTTTAGATACCAATTTTCCTGAAAACAAAAGAGAAACTAACACAGATTATCTTCGGCTTAGAGGTGTTTCAGATGATATCGGTTTTAATAAGGTATTGTACGGACTTGCCGGGGTTTTAATTGCCCTTATAATGTTTGGCTCAATTTCATTAATATACAATGCTTTTTCCATATCCGTCAGTGAACGGACAAAGCAGTTCGGGCTTTTATCATCTATAGGTGCAACCAAGAGACAGCTATTTAGAAGTGTGCTTTTTGAGGCATTTTTCTTAAGCATAATTGGTATACCCCTGGGCATATTATCGGGGATTGCTGGTATAGGTATAACATTAAAACTTACAAAAAACATGTTTATGTCTTTTTTGCAATATAGCACTGATGCAGAACTGGATTTATATGTTTCGGGAGGTGCTGTGATAGCGGCAGTATTAATAGGACTTGCTACCGTATTGATATCCGCATTTATTCCTGCAAAACGTGGCCTTATGGTATCCGCCATTGATGCCATAAGGCAGACCAGTGACATTAAGATTAAGGCTGGAAAGGTGAAAACCTCAAAAATCACCTATAAACTGTTTGGATTTGAAGGCATGATTGCCAGAAAAAATTTTAAACGTAACAAGAAAAAGTACCGTGCTACAGTAGTTTCTCTTTTTATGAGTGTGGTTTTGTTTATATCTGCCAGCAGTTTTTGTGCATATCTTACAAAAGGTACGAATTCTGTTATAGATGAGAAGGAGTATGACATTGTTTATGTCTATACACCTGACCTTAGTGAAAAGTGCACATTAGAGGAGTTATATATGGAGTTATCCGGAGTAAAAGGAGTTAAAGACAGCAGTTATGCATATTTTGAGCATAAAAATATTGAAGTTCCGGTAAGCAGCCTAAGTAAAGATTTTATCAATTATTGCAACAGTATATATGGGGAAAACCATCTTAACTACAAGTCAGGACATGAGACCTTTAATGCTATGATATATTTTATTGACAATGGCACATATGAAAAGTATCTGGATAAAAATTCTTATGATAAAAATTTATATTTAAACCCAGATTCACCATTGGCTGTTGTCAGGGATTTTACAAAGTTTTATGACGTTGGTAGGTATTACACATTTAATATACTAGAAGAAGAACCTGGAGATGTTAATTTTAAACAAATTAAGAAGATGGAAGAGTATTTTTATAATGGAGAGTACACTGATGAAATGGGAGAGACAATTTATTTTTTTAGAAGTAAACATTCTGAAAACAGTGAAGAAGAGCTGGAATTAACTTTTGATGAGGCAACAGAGGAACTAAATATAAAAATGGGTGTTGTTTCAGACAAAAAGCCCTTTTGCGTAGACAACAACTTTGGTAATACAATAACATTTTTATATCCCTACAGTGCCATTTCAGCTATTACAGACAGAGATATTGAAAGTGTGGAAACTATATTATATTTTAGGGCGAATGATCACAAGTCTGTATATAATAAAATGTACAGCATTTTAGAGGAAAAGGAATTACCGGTTTTAAGGCTATATGATGATGTTGAAAATGGGGAAGCTATGAGAGCATTGGTAGCCGTTGTTAATGTTTTTTCCTACGGATTTATAATTTTAATATCTTTAATAGCACTGGCAAATGTGTTTAATACCATTTCAACAAATATTGCCCTTCGCCGTCGGGAGTTTGCAATGCTAAAATCCATAGGAATGACCCAGAAGGGATTTAATAAAATGATGAATTACGAATGTTTGCTTTATGGTATTAAGGGTTTGATGTATGGAATTCCTGTATCCTTTGGTGTAACCTATCTTATTTATAGAAGTATTTCAGGAGGATGGGAGACAGAATTCTTTGTTCCATGGTATAGTGTTGTTATTGCAGTGGGCAGCGTTTTCTTGGTNGTGTTTGCAACAATGATCTATTCNATGAGAAAAATAAAAAGAGATAACCCTATAGATGCTTTAAGAAATGAAAATATATGAATTTTAATGTTTGTGTTTTTTATTATCAACTAAAGAGAGGTGTTTTATAGTTCCAATGAATTTAGAAGAATTATTATTTAATTTTGATTGTCTATCTATATATAGAAAATTTTTAGAAGATAGGGTAATTAAAAAATTATATAAACTCATTGATTATATTAATAAAGACAAACCGCAGATTAACGGGTTTATGAGATTATACAATGAGTTTTATTTTGAACTTGTCACATTAAATTCAACTGCAACATTTAAAGAATATATAATTGAAAAAATTATATTTGATGAAAATCCCTTTTCTATGCTGGGAGAGAAGGAATGTTTTGAGAATATTGATAAACACTTGATAAAGGCAGTTTCAAGGGATTTAGACAGTCTTTATGCCATATCCTCTATAACTTCTGATGAAATTAAAGAATTTGCTCTAGAAAAGATTTGCGGCAGCAGCCTGGAAAGAGATGCAGTAAATAACCTTGCCTCTTGGGAGTTTGAAAAGAAAAGTAAGTGCAGCAAAAAAACATTTTCACTCCAATGTAATGATATATTTAATGAATTTTATCTAGGTAGTACATGGGGAGAAAAGGTAAAGGAAATTGGGGACTTTTACTACAAAAACGGCTGTGGGATATTTGCCAGATACAGTGCTTTTGTATGGGAACACACGGAAGACGCCAGTGGATACCTTAGAGGAATTGAATCCCCTGACCCTGTCCGTTTATCAGATTTTATAGGGTATGAGGAGCAGCGCCTTGATGTGATAAAAAACACTGAAAAGTTTGTTAATGGGTTTTCTGCAAACAATGTTTTGTTATATGGGGACAGGGGTACGGGAAAATCATCAACGGTAAAGGCTATAGGAAATGAATATAGTGAATCAGGACTTAGAATTATTGAAGTATCAAAAAAGCATCTTACAGATTTTCCTGCAATAATAAGACAGGTAAAAAACAGAAAGTGTAAATTTATCATTTTTGTTGATGATTTATCCTTTGAAGATACCGAAGAGAGTTATACAGTTTTAAAGTCAGTCCTTGAGGGAGGGGTAGAGAACAGACCGGATAATGTGTTGATTTATGCCACTTCCAATAGAAGGCATCTTGTTAAGGAGAAATTCAGTGAGAGGGAGGGCTTAAAGTCAGGAAATTTTGATGATGAGGTAAGAGCACGGGATACTATACAAGAGAAGCTTTCACTTTCAGAGAGGTTTGGAATTACAGTGGTTTTTTCATCCCCGGACAAGAAGGAGTTTTTGGAGATTGTGGAGGGCCTTGCGGAAAAAAGAGGAATTAATGTGGACAAAGACTGGCTTCAAAAAGAAGCTATGAAATGGGAACTTATGTACAATGGAAGGTCGGCAAGGACAGCAAAGCAGTTTATTGATTGGTTAGAGGGCAGTGAATTTTTAAAATAGATTCTAAATAAAAAAATGAGGCTTACTTATATGAGTAAGCCTCATTTTTTTAAGTTTTATTAATCTTCTTGATTATATAATTCTACTAATCTTAGTAAGTGCTCATAACGCTCTTTAGCTGTTGTTTCAGACTCATCAAAGAGTTTTTCAGCACGTTCTGGGAATGAACGAGTTAAGCGTGTAAAACGTGTTTCGTTATTTAAGAACTCTTGATAAGTTCCATCACCTGGTTTAGATGATAATGTGAACGGATTCTTGCCTTCGTCCTTAAGAGCAGGGTTGAAGGAGAATAAGTTCCAGTAACCGCTTTTAACCGCTTTCTTCATTGCTGTCTGACAGTGGTTCATTCCGCCCTTGATTCCATGAAGTTCACAAGGTGCATAAGCAATTATTAATGAAGGTCCGTTATAAGCTTCAGCTTCAGCAATAACTTTAATAGCTTGAGCAGGATTAGCACCTAGAGCAATTTGTGCTACGTACACATATCCATAAGTCATAGCTATTTCTGCAAGGTTTTTCTTTGGAGTTTCTTTACCTGCAGCAGCAAACTGACAAACTTCTCCTATTGTAGAAGCCTTAGATGCTTGACCTCCAGTGTTTGAATACATTTCTGTATCAAATACCATAATGTTTACATTTTCACCTGTAGCAAGTACATGGTCAAGTCCACCAAATCCTATGTCATATGCCCAACCGTCGCCACCGAAAATCCATACGGATTTCTTAGCAAGGTATTGTTTTTTATCAAGAACTTCTTTAGCAAGTTCACATCCTGCTGTAGCAGCTTTTTCAAGCTCAGCAATTAATGCCTCAGCAGCAGGTGTATTTTCTATTGTACTGTCCTTAGTTTCTATAAATTTAGCAGTTGCAGCTTTGAGTTCAGCAGAAGCTTTATCTGAAGCAGCAATTTCTTCAACTTTAGCAATTAATTTATCACGAATAACTTTTTGTCCAAGGTACATACCAAATCCATGCTCTGCATTGTCTTCAAATAAAGAGTTTGCCCAAGCAGGACCTTTTTTGGAGTCCTTATTTACTGTATATGGGCTAGTAGCAGCAGGACCTCCCCATATTGAAGAACAACCTGTTGCATTAGATATATACATTTGTTCACCAAACAACTGAGTAACTAAGCGAGCATAAGATGTTTCCGCACAACCTGCACAGCTTCCTGAGAATTCAAGAAGAGGTTGATTAAACTGTGAACCTTTAACAGTTGTAGCTGCTGGTACTCCAGGTTTTTTGCTTACATTAGCTACTAAATAATCAAATACTGGCTGTTCATGGGATTGAGATTCTCTAGGTACCATTTTAATAGCATCTTTAGGACATACAGTGATACATTCTCCACATCCCATACAATCCATAGGAGTTACACTCATTGTAAATTTGTATTCGCTAGCCTTTGGTTTTGTATCAGCAAGTTTTATATTAGATGGAGCAGCTTTTATTTCTTCCTCATCTAACATAAATGGACGGATTGTAGCATGGGAACATACATATGCACAGCTGTTACACTGAATACATTTTTCTGGATCCCACTCAGGTACATTTACTGCAACAGCACGTTTTTCGTANGCAGAAGCACCAAGTTCAAATTCTCCATCTGCATAGTCTTTAAAAGCTGATACTGGAAGACTGTCGCCATCCATTAATGAAATTGGAATCATAAGATCCTTAACCATTTTAACTGTTTCAGGACGACCTGTAATTTCAGGAGCTGGAGCATCTGGTTCAGGATTTGACCATGAAGCTGGCACCTCTACTTTGTGAAGTGCATCTACACCAGCATCAATTGCTTTGTAGTTCATTTCAACAACTGCATCACCTTTTTTACCATAAGATGCTTTAGCAGCTTCTTTCATGTATCTTACAGCATCATCAATAGGCAATATATTTGCTAATTTAAAGAATGCAGATTGAAGGATTGTATTGGTACGTTTACCCATACCAATTTCAATTGCTTTATCAATAGCATTTATTGTATACAACTGAATGTTGTTATCTACAATATATTTTTTAGAATCAGCATCTAATTTTTCACTTAATTCTTCATCAGACCACTGGCAGTTAATCATGAAAACTCCACCTGGTTTAACTTCTTGAACCATTTTGAATCCTTTAAGAATGTATGAAGGATTATGACAAGCCACAAAGTCAGCCTGATTTATATAATAAGGACTCTTAATAGGTTGGTCTCCAAATCTTAAGTGGGAAATGGTTACACCACCAGTTTTCTTGGAGTCATATTGGAAGTATGCCTGAACATACTTATCTGTGTGGTCACCAATAATTTTAATAGAGTTGGTGTTTGCACCTACTGTTCCGTCTCCTCCAAGACCCCAGAACTTACACTCAACTGTACCTTTTGCTGCTGTAATAGGAGCAGGCTTAACTTCTGGTAAGCTTAAGTTTGTAACATCGTCTACTATACCTATTGTAAAACGTGGTTTAGGGTCATCTTTCTTAAGCTCTGTAAAAATAGCAAATACAGAAGATGGAGGAGTGTCTTTAGAACCAAGCCCATAACGTCCATTTGTCAACACTATATCGTTAAGACCTGCTTCACGAAGTGTTGTAGCAACGTCAAGGAATAGAGGTTCTCCTAATGCTCCAGGTTCTTTTGTACGGTCAAGTACTGCAATCTTTTTAACAGTCTTTGGAAGAACTTTAAGGAAACTGTTTGAAACCCAAGGACGATATAAACGTACCTTTACAAGTCCAACTTTTTCCCCAGCAGCATTTAGATAATCCACAACTTCTTCAACTACATCACAAAAAGATCCCATTGCGACAATTACACGGTCAGCATCTGGTGCACCGTAATAGTTAAATAGATCATAATTTGTGCCAAGCTTTTCATTTACTTTTGCCATGTATTTTTCAACAATAGCAGGCAAATTGTTATAGAATGGATTACATGCTTCACGGTGCTGGAAGAATATATCCCCGTTTTCATGTGAGCCACGCATTTTTGGATTTTCAGGATTTAGTGCACTGTCGCGGAAAGCTTTCACAGCGTCCATATTGCACATTTCTTTTAAATCTGAATAATCCCAAACTTCAATTTTTTGAATTTCATGAGATGTACGAAAACCGTCAAAGAAGTTAAGAAACGGAATTCTACTTTCAATTGAAGCTAAATGTGCAACAGCACTTAAGTCCATAACTTCTTGAGGATTTGATTCAGCAAGCATAGCAAATCCTGTCTGACGGCAAGCATAAACGTCACTATGATCGCCAAATATGTTCAAAGCATGTGTAGCTACAGTACGTGCTGACACATGGAATACGCTAGGAAGTAGTTCACCAGCTATTTTATACATATTAGGAATCATTAAAAGAAGTCCCTGTGAAGCTGTAAATGTTGAAGTTAACGCACCAGCAGCCAAAGAACCGTGAACAGTTCCTGCGGCACCTGCTTCTGATTGAAGTTCAACAACTTTAACTTGATTTCCAAAAATATTTTCTCTACCTGCAGCAGACCATTGGTCGACAGAATCGGCCATTGGACTTGAAGGTGTAATTGGGTAGATGGCAGCAACTTCAGTAAATGCATAAGCTACGTGTGCAGCAGCGGTGTTGCCATCCATGGTTTGTTTTAGTCTTGCCATTTTTTATTCCCCCTTTTAATATTATTTCACTTTTCACTTTAAAAGTTCATTGTAATTTTGCATACATGGATAATGTATACAAAATACATAGTTAAGAACATTATAAGTTTGTTTTTTTATTATATCTTCCTTCAATTAATTTTGTTAGGAGATATCCTTAAGGTAATTTTAATAGAATATATAC
>JGI24711J26586_10001513_pt1 | contig 17682 bp, 18 predicted proteins | sample BioPla3DNA1_FD_26586 | JGI IMG/M metagenome (IMG submission 26586)
ATCTATATTCTATTTGTTTTTTTAAATAAAAAATATTAAATTGCCAAAATTATTAAAAAAATGTTATAATAAAAATCTAATTAATTAAATTTATATAAATATGAGCTTTTTAGGAACATTATTGGTAATTATCTTGGTTATAGTATTTATTAGTATTCGCCAAGTCAATCAATATCAAAGAGGAGTTAAATTTATGCTGGGAAAATATGTCAAAACTATTGAACCCGGTTGGAGAATTGTTCTTCCTATTGTACAAAGTATGACTAAAGTAGATATTCGTACCAAAGCTGTGGATGTGCCTTTACAAGAAGCTATTACCAAAGATAATGTCTCTGCCAAAATCAATGCTGTTATTTATTACAAAGTATCTGATGCAGCTAAAGCTGTGTTAGAAGTAGAAAATTTTTGGTATGCAGTTTCACAACTTGCTCAAACTACTATGAGAAATGTAATTGGAGAAATGGAATTAGATGAACTTCTAGCTAATCGTGATGGAGCTGCTCGCAGAATTAGAGAAATTGTTGACAAAGCTACTGATCTTTGGGGAATAAAAGTTGAAGGTGTTGAACTCAAAGATATAATTTTACCAGAAGAAATGCAAAGAGTAATTGCTAAACAAGCTGAAGCTGAAAGAGAAAGGCGTGCGGTAATTATTAAATCTGGTGGAGAAGTAATTGCAGCTGAAAATCTTGCCAAAGCTGCTCAAATGCTTCAAAGTCAAACCGGAGCACTACATTTGCGTACTCTAAATACTTTAAATGATCTTAGTTCTGATCAATCCAATACCGTAATCTTTGCTGTGCCTTTGGAAATTTTACGAGCTTTTGAAAGAATTGGAAAATAATAAAATAATTATAATAAAACCAGCTTAAATTGATGAGCTGGTTTTATTGACAAAACTATTTTTTTACATTATAATATTTTCGTTCTTTTACCAAGAAATATAATGGGGTGGCCATGGTATAATGGTTATTACTTCGGGTTGTGGTCCCGACAATACGGGTTCAATTCCCGTTGGTCACCCCAGTGTATTTCTTCTATATAAAAACCTAAAAAACTACAAAATTCAATACGGGTTCCCTGCCTGCCGGCAGGCAGGAATTCCCGTCTTTGTTCATCTTATTATTCTTTTTTATTGATTCCTCCCTTAAAAGAGGAAATTTATTATTCTTTCTTATATTATATTTACTGGATTCCCGCTTACGCGGGAATGACAGGTGGGTTTTCACGGGAATGACAAGAGGAGTGTTGGTAATTTATTATTGGACAACACCCCCCAACCCCCCTCAAGGGGGGAATAGTCCTTTCCGTTTTTGGCGAGACAGGTTCCGCCTTTGCTGAAGTTACGGCGAGATCAACCAACACCCCCCTGTTCCGCCTCCGCTAAAGCTACGGCGAGACAGGCACCCCCTTCCGCCTTTAGCGAGACAGACAAGGGGGGAATTGATACTATTTCTTTTTTGTCATTTCCGCTCTCTTCTTGTCATTCCCGCGAAAGCGGGAATCTAAGAATCTACAATATTTTAATTAATTTTTTTATAAAACATTATTTTTTTAATCTGTGTTCTATTTGTTTTTATAATTTTGTTTTACTGGATTCCCGCTCTCTTCTTGTCATTCCCGTTCCCGCCTACGCGAGGATAAACTCCGGCGGGAATCTATCTTATTCCTTTGTCATTCCCGCGAAGGCGGGAATCTATAAACAATGAAATTATTATACCAACCAACCAACACCCCCTCTTCGCCCCCCTCAAGGGGGGAATAATAAGAACCCTATTCCGTTATTTTGACGAGACAGGTTCCGCCTTCGCTAAAGCTACGGCGAGATAGACAAAAAATTATTATTATATTATTATTATTATTATTATTCTTTTTATTATAATAAATTTAAAGATGACAAATAATTGATGATGAATTATAATAATAGAGATATGAAATTACTTATTCTTTCTGTGGCTGCAGGAGCTGGTCATGTGCAAGCTGCCAAAGCCATAAAAAAACAAGCAAAACTAGATCATCCTGATTGGTTAATAGATCACATAGATTGTTTAGATTTTTTGTCTTTACCTCCAAAAAAAATATTTTTTGATTCTTATGGAGTAATCACTAAAAAAGCTCCTTTTCTCTGGCGTTGGATTTTTAATATTTTTAATAAACCTAATGTTAATAAAATTAGTGATAAAATTTTTAAAAATTTAATACTTTTTTATACTGACAAAATAATAAATTATATCAATGCCATAAAACCTGATATTATTATTTGTACTCATCCAACTGCCACTAATATTATTTCTATTCAAAAAAAGAATCTAATAAAAAAACCAAAACTTTGGACTGTAATAATTGATTATGAAATGCATTTATTTTGGGTAAATAAAGAAAGTAATTATTTTGTACCAACTGAAAAAATAAAAAAAGAGTTAATTGAAAAACACGGTTTAACTCAAAAAAATATTATTGTTTCCGGTATACCAATTGACAATATTTTTTATCAAGAAGAAAATAGTGAATTTTTGAAAAATAAATATAGTTTAGAAAAAAATAAAACTATTCTTATTCTTTCTGGTGGTCTAGGATTGATCCGCGCAGATAAAATTGTTAAAGAAATAATGAAAAATAAAAATAATTTAAATTTGGTGGCTATTGCTGGAAAAAATATAAATTTAGAAGAAAAATTAAAAAAAATAAAACCACCTAAAAATATTATTTATCGTCCACTCGGCTGGACTAACCGAGTAGCTGAATATATGAAAATGGCTGATATTATTATCACCAAACCAGGAGGCATGACTGTTACTGAATGTCTTGCATTACGCAAACCTTTAATTATTATTAAACCCATTCCTGGACAAGAAGAAGGTAATGCTAATTTTTTACTAAAAAATAATTGGGCAGTAATTTGTAAAAAAAATAAAGAAATAAATAAAATAATAAATTCTCTGACTAAACAAAAACTGGCCAGCGATTGGCCAGTCAAAAATAGTGCAAAAATTATTATTGAATCTATTTATCCTACTCAGTAATTTTCAAACTTTGTTTAATATAAATTTACTGCCTACTATAAACTTTATATTCAAAAATTTCTTTATCTCTAAAATAAACTATAATTATTATTACCAACCAAAAATTTTTCTCATATTCGGTTCAGTATAAAATTCCTTACCCACCATACCAGCTTCAGATCCTATATCACGAGTTTCTCTATATATAGGATACTCAGTAGTTGCAGTTACCAAAGATTTGGAAATAAAATAAGTAATACTAAAAGCTCCTAAACATAAAATCACGCCAATTGAAGAATATAAAATTATTTTTTTCGCCTTACTAGTCTTTTCTTCATTCCCACCAGAACTTAACCATAAAAATCCAGCATAAAAAGCTACAGCAGTAAAAATTATTCCCATAAAACCCGTAGCGCTAGCAATTANTTTGGCAATAACATAACGCGGATCAGACGCTNNTCNANAACCAGCTCCATCTGGTCCAGCTGTGGCTGATAATTGNNGATCAAGTTCTGAAANATANCCCGCAGCTTGAGTTTGAGCTACAAAAAATATTATTGAAATAATTGTCAAAAATATAAATAAAAATTTCTTCATAAAACTTTATAAATAAAAATCTTCTGTAGATACATTAGCTTTATCAATCGTAATACTAACAAATAAAACAATTGCATAAGAAGCTAAAACAATTAATAAACCAATCACTGAAGCTTTAACTATTTTTGCTCCTTTTTTAGCTTTTTCTTCTTCTCCCTGAGCTGTTAAATAAATCATTCCTCCATAAAATATCAAACTTGTAAATAATATTCCTACAGCTCCTAATGCCATATTAATAATATCTACTATAAATTTTTGAGGATCTTTGGTAACTCCTAAACCAGCGCCTTGTTCACTAGCAGCAACATGTACTTGTGACATAGCCACATCACTCAATTTATGTTCTTGTTCAGCTGTTTCTACAAAAGAAAAAAAACCAAATACAAAAGTAAAAAAAATTGATAAAATAATTATTTTTTTTATCATAAAAATATTTATTAAAAAAGTATACCAAAAAAACTCTTTGTTGACATTCCTGTACTCTGATCAATAATCAAAGGAACAAAATAATTAGTAATACTATAAGCAGAAACAACAATTATTAAACCAATAATTGAAGCCATAATAATTTTCTGAGCTTTTTTGATAGGTTCTTCTTCACCTCTAGCTGTCATCCAAAGAATTCCAGCATAAACCATAAGAGCCAAAAATATTACTCCCATAAAAGACAAAGCAATACGAATTACCATACCTACTGTTTGAGACAAAGTATAATCTGTTACTGTATTTGGAGAATAACCAGCAACATCTGCTGTATCAGTTAAAAGTTTATTACCTAAATCTATAGCATAAGTAAAACTAGGAAAAATAACTAATAAACCAAGAATAATAAATAAAAATATTTTTTTCATATTTATTAATTAAGAAGTAAAGCGCGCTACTACTAAATTAGTAATAGCATAAGCAGAGATCACTAATATTAAACCAATAATTGAAGCAGTGATAATCTTTTTAGCTTTTTTAACCGGTTCTTCTTCACCTCTGGCTGTCATCCAAAGATAACCAGCATAAATCATTAAAACCATAAAAATCAACCCTACAAAAGCCAAAGCCGTATTTATTCCCACACCAATAATCTTAGAAAGATCATTATCATCAGCTGTTCCTGCTAGAACACCTGCTTTATTTAAATTAATAGTAGCATCACCTAGACCAACAGCTAGAGATATACTTGGCAACAAAATCATCATTGCCATCAAAAAAATAATTAGTTTGTTTTTCATAAATATTTTGTTAATTATCAATTTACATTTTTCAATTTACAATGAATTATCAATTTATTAATATTTAATTTTGATTTTTTCCTAGCAATGTTGTCGTAATTTTCTGAAAAATCAATGTCAATTCTTGTGTTTCTTTCCAAAGTTGACGCAATTCTTCTAAAAATTCTGGTGTACAATCTGATAAAATTCTCAACCAATATTTTGTTTCTTGACTTTCTTTTTTACAAATAAATATTTTATTCTGAAAATCCTTTCTTGAACTAGCATTGTTGGCTTCACTATAATTGGCTCCTATACTAGTACCAGAACGAATTAATTGATTTATAATCGGACGAGTGATATTATTTTCTTTAACTTTTTTACATAATTCTATTATTCTCCTACTCAACTGATAGGTTCTCTCTTCCAAATCATATCTATTCCCCTCCATATTTAATTGAAAAATTTGAAATTAAAAATTCATTGAAAATTGTAAATTGATAATTGAAAATTAACATTACCCTCCACACTTCACATTACAAGTAGTAATATCAGTGATCTCTCCATCCCAAGTCCAATTTCCCTTACCTTCTGGTCCTGCTTGAACATCTGTCTTGGTCGGAGTAGATCCCTGCAATTTACAATCTTCATAAGTAGTCATACGACAAGCAGGAATAGCCACCTGCACTACATCTGTCTTCACCCAATCTACACAACAACCTTTTGGCCCATCTGTAACAGAACCAACTAAATTTTGTCTGTCTATAAAACTAGTCGTGATAATATTGGTAATGGCCCAAGATGAAACTACCAATAACAAACCAATCACTGAAGCTATAATAGTATTCCTGGCTTTCTTGATCTTTTCTTCTTCTCCTTGAGAGGTCATCCAAGTAAAAGCAGCATAAAATATCAAGACAAAAAATACTACACCCACCAAACCCAGAGCAATCCTGATATAAAAACCGGCTGTTTCCGCCAAATCACCCTGAGGGATACCTGAACCAGTAATATTTGTCGCCGGAACTACTTTCTTATCCAAAACATTGATCGCATCACCGACTGTGGCTGAGGAAACAACCTGAAACAAAACTCCAGAAAATATTATGGCGAATAAAGAAATAATAATAAATTTTTTGGAGTTTATGGACATACTTATTTCAATTTTTTATTTTCTTTTGAATCCAATTTATTTCTAAAATTTGTTGGGCTTATAACGCTTCTTTTTGTCTTGGCTTCTATCTGTTTCCTAGCACTACCAGCAATACCACCACCCTCTTTCGCTATTTTTCTGTTGTCTACAAAAGTTTTTGGTTTTTTGACTTTGGAAATCTCTGTCGTAGAAGTCTCAGCCAACATACTCAGGACCAATTCCAGATTGGTCATGTTGTCACGCAAATTTTCTTTTTTCAAATCTTTATGTTTCTTATAATCTTTGGTTTTCAGCCCTGCCCAAGCTAGAGTGATATCATCAGTCAAAATCGCAAACTCTTCATTGGATATTATACCACGTTCTTGCCATTCATTGGTGAGATCTTTCCGAATCTCAATACTCTTGAGTCTCAAATCTATCCAATCCTTACTATAACCCAAATTCAAATAACTCTGCAAGGCTCTCTGAATAGATTTTTCTGGGTCAACACTTTCTTCTACACGTTCATAACCTACTCTAGCTAACCACAACTTGAAAGGTTCAGCTTTTTTTGATGGTATAGACTGGATTAAACGAAACATTGTCTCGGTATCAGCACAGTCGGTAAGATAAAATTTTCTATCGACGGACGGCATTTTCAGTTGTACGATTTTATCGTACAACTGACTCCCTTCAGTTTCTAACTTGATTTTCAAATCAGACCAATATCTTTTTGGTATCGTACTTCCAGTCAAAACCCCCACAACATCCACCACTGAAAAATACCACAATTCCTTTTCTTCATCCCACACTCGTCTTATTTTTCCTCCTTCAAAAATAGTTATATTTTTATTTTTGCTCATAAATTGTTTTTTGTTTTACTCCGTTGTCATTCCCCTTTTGAGGGGGGTTGGGGGGTGTTGGTCATTACTCATCCCCTGCCCCCTTCTCTTTGTGAAGAGAAGGGGAACTCACATACCACATCCAAACTTTTCAGCACGTCCTCCCTCTCTCCGCAAGAGAGAGGGAGAAAGAGGGTGAGTAATCAATCACTACCAAACAATAATAAATTTTTTAGAGTTTGAAGACATAGATTAATTAACTACCAAAACATTTCCCACTAGCACATCTTACTTTACATTGCCTATCTCGTTCACAAGATGTACCTTCAACTAATTTAGATGCACAAGTATCCTGCCCTATACTAGCTTCTTTGCACCAAAAATCTGGTAAACAATCAGCATCATCATCACATACTGCTCCTCCTGATCCAGTTCGACACTCAAATTTATCAAAAGCAATATTACCAGAATTACCTTGAGCACAAAATGGAGCAGTGGTTGGACAATCACTATTACTTGAACAACCTGATTTTATTGTACACACAAGATTTTTACATTCATAACCCTGGGCACAATCTGAAGCTTCTTGACACTTACCAGATATTTTCAACTGACCACAAACTTTATAATTCACAGCCGAATCACTAGTAATACATTTGTCTGTTTCTACAGAACAATCATTCGCTGAATCAACACAGGGACCAGCATCAGAATTATACTTTTTCATACAACTTTTATCTGTTGACTGATTTTTACCATCGGCAGTCGCTGTATAAACACATGATAAACCACTTTCACATTCTGATGATTCAACACATTTTGTCCCTGCAGCTTTCGAAGTTCCTACACCATCTTTAATAGCTGTCTTACAAGCAGTCTCAGTATCATACTTGCCAACACATACTTTTTCTTGATTAAAATCTAAACCAATCTTTTCGCAAGTTGGTGTTTGATCCACTTCTGCTTTTACTAAACAAAATTTACCATAACCTTCTGGCACTTTTGTAGAATCACAACATTTTTGAGAACCCGGACATTTATTTACATCTGCACTAGCATATAGTTTTCCATCTTTACAATATGAAGCCTCTTCGTCTGCACTAACTACCACATCTATACATTTATAATCTGTCCAACCAGAAGGAATTTCAAAGGTTGATAATAACTCCACATCCGTCCTTCCACACCAAGTGTCTGTACCAACTGTACTTTGGGTCTGCCCGGTAGTAGCCACACCACTAGGAGTACTCTGAATCCCCACACTCTTGAATACAAAATTGGTGATCGTATAAGAAGACAAGACGATAATGAGACCTATCACCGCGGCGGTGATAGTACTCAGAGCTTTTTTGGTTTGTTCTTCATTACCTCTGGCAGTCATCCACATAAAACCTCCAAATACCATAAGCGCGAAGAAAAGAACACCGATGAAAGACAAGGCTGTCCCCAAAACATTTCCGGCTAGAGTAGGAAGATCAGCTGAACCAGTATTAGTTAAACCAGCTTTGTCAGCTGTAGCAAATAAACCATATGGATCAGCCTGTGCCAAGACTGTTCCAGTAAAAAACAAAAACCCTACTACAATAGTGGCTAGTAGAGAAAATATGAATATCTTTTTGGGAGACATAAGATTAAAATTAATTATCAATTTACAATTTCCAATTTACAATAAATTTACAATCTATTAATTTATAAAATTAAAATTGATTGAAAATTGTAAATTGATAATTGAAAATTGTTCTACTGTGTCGCCTCGTAAATATTCAAAATAACAAAATTGGCAATAATATAGGCTGACAAAATAATCACTAAACCAATCGTAGCAGCAATAAGTGTGCTTTTGGCGCTCTTGACTGCTTCTTCATTTCCAGCCGAAGTCATCCACTTGAAACCAGCATAAACAATAATTGCTACAGCAATAATTCCCAACAATCCTAAAGCAATATTAATAATATTAGCGGCCGCAACTCTAGGATCAACCTGACCTAATCCAGTAGCAGCGCCATACTTTAAGCCTAAATCAGGACCTGATTCAAAAATTGCTAAAGTAGGAGTAACAGTAGTAAACAAAACTAATAAACTAGCAATAATAAATCCCTTGGTTTTTAATTTTTTCATAGTATAAAATTAATTATCAATTTATATTTTTTTATTGTTTTCTTGTCATTCCCGCTCTCTTCTTGTCATTCCCGCTCTCTTCTTGTCATTCCCGCGACTGTGTGTCGCTGAAGCTTTAAGCGAAGGCGCAAGGCGGGAATCTATAACATTTTAATTAATTTTTTAATTAAACATTATACTTTTAATCTATATTCTATTTGTTTTTGTAATTTTATGATTCTTTCCTATATTATATTTACTGGATTCCCGTTTACACGGGAATGACAATTAAAAATTCATTTAATAAAACATTATTTTTTTAATCCTTATTCTATTTGTTTTTGTAATTTTATTTTACTGGATTCCCGTCTGAATTTATCCTCGCGTAGGCGGGGACGGGAATGACAGTTGTATTTGCCAACACCCCCCTGCACCCCCCTCAAGGGGGGAATTACTATCGCCTCCAGCGAGACGAACCAACACCCCCCTGTTCCGCCTTCGCTGAAGCTACAGCGAGACAAGCAAGGGGGGAATTACTGCTATTTCTTTTTATCATTCCCTACTCATATCATTCTCTTCTTCAAACTCGTTTTTAAAACAAACCCAAAGAAGAGAAGCAGGATGATCCGATCGGATTAATTCTCCATCCTGCCTTTCTAAAATTATAATAATTTTTGACCATCCAAATCTGTAGCAGCAGTAGCATTACCCAATTGTACTAAAACAAATCTGGCAATTGCCCAAGCTGATAAAATAATTGCTAAACCAATAATACCAGCAAATAACATTTTACGAGCTTCAGAAACTTTATCATCATTTCCCCCAGCTGTCATCCATTTGAAACCAGCAATTAAAATAATCACTACTGCAACAACACCTAATAAACCTAATAAAACATTAATAAGACTAGTAATAGTAGTTACAAAATCTTGTTTCCCTAGTGGCATATTTTTCTCTACTTCTTTTATACCAAAAACATCTGTTTTTTCACTACCACCTGCACTACCACCTGCACTACCACCTGCACTACCACCTGCAGGTTCTTCCCCAGCAAAAGCAGGAGCTATAAAAACAGCTGAAACAACCAACATCATTGCTACTACGAATAATTTATTTTGTGCTAATTTTATTAATTTATACATATTTTCACCCCCTTTCAGGTTAAGGATTAAAAAACTTTTTATTATTTATTTATTATTTTTTAAGTTTATTTTTATTATTTATTACCAATAAACTTCTTATATTTTACTATTTTGTAAGCTGAGTTAAAATCATATTTAGTATAGCATAACTACCAAAAATTACAAAGAGACCAATCACTGCATAAAGCATAGTATTAGTTCCTAGTTTTATTTTTTCAGGATTGCCAGCCGAAGTAAGCCACAAAAATCCACCAATCACAAAAACTAACAAAGTAAGAGAACCCAAAATCAACAAAGCTTTTCCTACAATTTTACCTAATAAAGTATTTATCTTTACATCACCTACAGTGTTTGTGTCTGACCCACCCAAAGGATTGACAAGATGAACATCTCCTACAGTGCTACCAGCCCAGACTGGAGTAAAAGAAAACAAGGAAAAGACTGTACAAAATAAAATAGTTACTGACAAAATTATTTTATTGTTTAACATAAAAATTATTTTACAAAAATAAAAGAATCACTAACACCTAAGGAGGTTAAGAGGAAATTTACCAAAGCATAAGCTCCAAAAGCAATGATCATGCCAATCACCGCAGCGACCAAAACTTGCTGACCTTTTTTGAACTTCTCGGCGCTACCAAAAGATAAAATCATTGTAAAACCACCATAAACAAAAAATACAAAAGCTAAACTGCCAATAATACTAAAAAACCATTTACCAATATTAATAACTAATTCTAATAATTTATTTACATCAGCACAAGAACCATCAAAAGCACAGTCTGGTAGCGGTCCTTCATAGCCATCAGGTTTTTTGTATTTATCTAAATAAGAACTTTTAGTATGAGAACTAGTATTATAAGAACTAGCATATGGTGAAGGAGTAGAAGGAACAGTAAGATCATCATATTTTGTTTTTGGTTCACAATATTTAGATGTTATTAACTTTTCTGTTCCATTATATCCACCTTTTTTTTGTGAAAGTAAATCTATTGGCTTAACATTTATTGGAGCTAATTCATAACAACCAATATTCCAATAATCCCAACCATCTTCTGTTGTATTACCGGAAAAATCAAAGTTTTGAGTTTTGCTATCACCACACTGATAAGCACCCCATGTTGTATCTGTACCAATTAATTTGTCTGTTAACGACTTATTTAAACTAACAATATATTTCTCTGGACTACTGGGCATACTAACTACGCTATTAAGAACTGTAGGTGTATGACATTTCCCATTAGTCAATGTTTGTGGCACACAACATTTACTATCCTTTGCATCCTTTTCTAATATTTTAATAATAATATCTGACCATAATTTTGACACCTTATCACCTCTTACTTGAGAAAGTTTCCAAAACAATACATTATTAGGCTCATCAAGTTTATCATCATCAAATTCATTAAATAACCCTTTATACTTAGGTAAACTATGACATCTTTTTTCATTAATATTTTCAGAAATTACAACTTCATAAGCTCCTAAAAAATTTTTATTAACAAAATGATCTATACCATCAAAATAACCTTGCGGACAATCTACCTCCTTTGTATCCATTTTATAAATTAGTTGAATACCTACGTATTCCTCAATTAATTTAACACATTTCTTACTTGGATTTCCTTCAAAATAATAACAAAAATATTTTGAATTAGCTTCAACTGATATTGGTATACAAAATAAAAATACAAAAACTACCACCACCAACACCTTATATCTTTGTAAAAACTTTTTCATAGATTTAATTAATTTAAAAACTACATACTCTGTTGTACTTGTCGCGCAGCGCTATTCAAAATATTTATTTTCCATTCATTTTCTTTCAAACCTTCTGGAGTTGGCAATAAATAATTAGAAATTAAATTATTAATCGCTTCTTCCGCTATATTTTTATCAGAACCATAATACCAATTTTTCGCTTGTAAAACATATTCTACAAAAGGAGCAAGAATGGGATCTTCTTTTTGTTCTGCGATTTGTATTCTTAAAGGAGTTGGATAACCTGTCTTTTTGGTATATTCTTTTATTCTATCTTGAGCAATAATAAAATTAATAAAATCCCAAGCTTCATTTTGATGTTTAGATTTTTTAACTACTGCTTGTAACCAATAATTAGCAATATTTATTGGAGACTCCGGATTGAGTTGTGGTAAAGAAATTACTTTGAGATTCATCTGAGGAGCTCGAGCGCGAATAGTATTATAATCATAAGCAAAACCAAAATAGAAAACACTTTTTCCTTTAGTAAAATAATTCAAAGAATCTTCCAAAGTATTATTCCAAGTATAAACTTCTTTATTTTTATTAGCAAAATCTGTATAAAATTGTAAAACTTTGAAAACTGGATAAGTAGTATCAAATTTTTTTACTCCATTGGCAAAAGTTACATATTTATCTTGTGCCATTGTTACACCACTTTGCATCATTAATACAGATAAAATATCAAATGATCTTTTGATATTTTGAGAAGTGCCCAAAGCTACTCCAGCTTGAGTAATATTTCCATCTTTATCAAATTTTGTACTTTTCTTCACTGCTTCCATAAATTCATCCCAAGTAGTTGGTGCAGTAGCTACTCCAGCTTGATCTAGTAAATCTTGATTATAATAAACTGCCAAAGTATCCATTGCCAAAGGAATACCATAAATTTTTCCTTCTCTAACCACATCATCATAAACAGTTTGTACAAAATTATTTTTTACAAAATCAGCAGTAGGTAAAGCAAAAGAATTTTGTATTATTTTAGTTTCTTTAAAATATTTACCTGTAGTTATCAAACTTGGCACTGTAAAACCTTTAGGCATAGGTGATAATTTTGTCAAATACTTATTCATATCACGAACATGAATAGATACAATATCAGGAGCTACATCATCAGCCAAAGCATTGATAAATAATTGTTCAAACTGATCTTCTCTAACTTGTTTGATATTAACTGTAACATGTGAACGAATCATTTTATAATCTGTTGCAAATTTACGAAGCTGTTCCACATCATCATAAACAGTCCAATAATTCAATGTAACTCTCTTGACTACTGCTTTTTCTTTTGATGACAAACCTCTACAACCAAAACCAGCAAACACTAAAAAGATAAGTAGAAATATTATAGTAAATTTTTTATAAAATATTTTCATACAATTTAATTTTTTTATTTTATAATTCCCACTCTTCTTTTGTCATTCCCGCTCTCCTCTTGTCATTCTCCACTTTTTTATTCCCCCCTTGCCTGTCTTTTTACTATTCCCCCCTAGAGGGGGGTTGGGGGGTGTTTTATTTATTTTAATTCGTTCTATTTTTTAATCTATATTCTTTTTGTTTTTGTAATTTTGTTTTACTGGATTCCCTCTCTCTTCTTGTCATTCCCGCTCTCCTCTTTGTCATTCCCGTCCCCGCCTACGCGAGGATAAACTCCGGCGGGAATCTATAATATTATTTTAATTAATTTTTTAATAAAACATTATTCTTTTAATCTATATTCTATTTATTTTTAAAATATTATTTCACTAAACTAAATACAAAATTAACTATTGCATAACTACTAAGTATTACTATTACACCTAAACCAGCCCAAAGCATAATATCCATTGCTTTTTTAGTCTTTTCTGTGTTACCAGCAGAAACCATCCATAATAATCCACCATAAACAAACATTAATAAGGCTATTGTACCGATAACTTGCATTAAAAGTTTAATTCCTTTTCCAATTAATACTGGGAGATCAACTTCTTTTGTTTTATTAAGATCTCCTAGAGTTGAGGGGGCTTCTAACTTTTCTACTTTCTTTTCTGCTGGTGGTTTTTCTTCTGGTGGACAAACTATACATTCATATTCCTTTTTATTATCATTCTTTTCAAGAAATAAATTACAAGCTTCTTCAGTTTTCCAAGTACTTCCATCTCTAAAACATTCATTATTATTCGTTTTTAAACAAGCACAATATTTAGTACTGTCCAAAGGATGTTTACAAAATAAATAACTATTAATCAATGAGGTATTAGTAGGAACAACTTTATATTGATCTTGTCTATAATTTTTTAAAGCATTTCTATTTGTTTCATTTGGTATTGGAGCTGTACATGATAAATTCCAATGTTCATATTTATCAGCTGAATCATTTTTTGAAACACCACAATAAACATGTTTCCAAAACTCTGATCTTCCATTATCTATAATATACATATCATTTGCAAATAATTTATTTTTTAAAAAATCTTGAATATCTAGTTTTAATATTTCCTTATCAGAATATTTAATTTTAGGTTGACCACAAAATATATCTTTACTGACTTCTTGAACATCTTTTGGAATACAACAAGCGCCTTCTATATTTGAATTTAATTGTTTTTTTATAAAAGTCTTTTTAAATAGTTTTCCTTCAACTGTATTATTCATCAGTTGTCCTCCCAATGAACCCCAATATTCAATCAACAGATTTTTATCATTTTCAAATAATGAACTTGTAATTTCAAAATCTACATAATAACCTGGAACCAATATACAACCATAAACAGTTGGCTCATATACTCCTACAAAATTTATTGGATAATAAAAATCTGTGTTCTTAATATAATTTGGAGGACAATCAACCACTTTCTTTCCATCTTCTGTACATTTTTTAGATATATCATCACCTTTAAAATAAAAACAAAAATATTTTGAATTAGCTTCAACTGATATTGGTATACAAAATAAAAATACAAAAACTACCACCACCAACACCTTATATCTTTGTAAAAACTTTTTCATAGATTTTTACTTAAAAACTTAGTCGTTTTAAATAAAGCTTCGGGTGTACCAGTATCAAGATATTTTCCTTCATACACTACACTATAAAAATCTTTATCTTGAGCATAAGCATTAACTGCATCTGCTACCCAAATCTCACCTAAACGACTTTTACCTTGTCTTTCTAAATAAGGCCAAAAATCTGCAGTCATAACATAACGCATCCCTCCAATAATCAAACCCTGAGGAGAAACTTTATCAATATCTGGTTTTTCTATAATCTTCTCAACTTTATAAACTAACTTTTGACTTTTTGACTTTAGAGACTTTGTACACTTTTGACTTTTTGACTTTATAGACTTTTGACTCGTATAAACATTCCCATACTTAGTCATATCCTGTTTATTATTTATTTTTTGAACTCCAATCATTGCTGCGCCAACCTCATAAAAAACTTCTAAAATTTGTTTGGTAGCAGAAACTGAACTAGCTATAATACTATCTCCATCAGAAAAAGCAAAAGGTTCTTTCCCGATTTTCTTTTTGGCGCAAAGCAAAGCATGACCATTACCAAGCATTTGATCTTGATAAACATAAGAAAACTTTACTTTCTTTTGTAAATCTACAAGCGGTTTGATCAAATCATATTTACCTTTTTTCTTAAGATAATTTTCAAACTTGATATCCCGAGTAAAATATTTTTTAATCATTTCTTTTTCTCTACTAATAACAAAAATAATTTCTTCTATTCCTGCCTCAGCCATTTCTTCGGCTAAATATTGTAAAACTGGTTTATTACCCACAGGTAATAATTCTTTTGGGACTGCCTTAGTTACAGGTAAAAATCGTGTACCAAAACCAGCGGCGAGTATTACTCCCTTTCTTACTTTTTTAAATGGTTTTTTTCTCATAACCAAAATTAATTTTTAATACTTTTATTATACCAAAGTTTTTTTATTTTGTATATTCACACCTTACCATTCCCATCCCCATCTTCTTTTTTCATTTTTTTATTCCCCTTACTCGTCTCACCGGAGGCAAAAAGACTATTCCCCCTTGCCTGTCTCGCCGTAGCTTTAGCGAAGGCGGAACCTGTCTCGCTAAAGGCGGAAGGGGGCAGGTTCATCTCGCCGTAGCTTCAGCGAAGGCAGAGGGGTGTTGTCCAATAATAAATTACCAACACTCCTCTTGTCATTCCCGCTCTCTTCTTGTCATTCCCATCCCCGCCTACGCGAGGATAAACTCCGGCGGGAATCTATCTTATTCCTTTGTCATTCCCTCCTTGCCTGTCTCGCTGAAGATGGAAAAAGTTTTTTATTCCCCCCTTGAGGGGGGTGAAGGGGGGTGTTGTCCAATAATAAATTACCAACACTCCTCTTGTCATTCCCGCGACTGTGTGTCGCTGTAGCTTTAGCGGAGGCGGAACCTGTCTCGCTGTAGCTTTAGCGGAGGCGGAAATAACAATTGAAAATTTACTTTTAATTCTAAATCTCTTCCCAACTAATCAATTCATAAACCTTTCCCACTGGAAAACCCGGCGGTGGAAAATATTTTAAATTAGCATCATAAGAATGATAAGTATTTTCATAACCAGTTACCACATGTCCATAAGCTGTATTATTGTTTGTATATTTCCAACCNCCACCTTCATAAGAAATTTGNGCCCCAAAAATTGTCAAAGAATCTCTCAAACTTTGATAATAATAAGGATGATAAATACTTTCAAACTGTGAAAACATAGCAGCATTTATTTCCATTGTATAAGGCGCTTCATAAGGAACAATTATTTCTCCTTGAGCCATAAGACCAATCACATCATCACCAGCTTTTTCATTATAAACAAGATTATTTGTTATATATATTTTTTTGAAAGGTTCTTGAACAGGAAATTTTCCTACACCAATACTTACTCTACCATCAACCACACCTTCTACCCAAGTATTATCTTCAATAAAAATTGCTCCATTTTCTGGAATATCATAATTATTTACAAAAATTTTATTACCAATATCATGACAATGAATTGATCCTTCCCAATAATAATTTTGTCTTCTTCTTCTCCAAACTCCTTCTCCATAATAACAATCTCTACTAGTTACTTTATAAAGATCAAAATTATCACCTTGAAAAACTAAATACCAACCTTCTACTCCAGAAGAAGTAAGATGTATTCCTTCAGCATCAGCCTGATCACGAATAGCTGATAAATCTGTGGTCACTCCATAAAAATCTACTGCTGGCACAGGATAACGCCAAAAACTTTTTGGTCCTCCACCGCCTTGAACTCGCACATGACTATTCACCCAAGAATCTGTTAATCCATCAAATCTAATTAAACCATTAGAATGAACTGGACCATGAACAACAGTAGTAAAACCAAAATTTAAACTAGCATTAGACAACATGGAATAATTTGTCAAAGAAGGAAATCCTACTCGCACTTGAATTGTGCGTTTAGCTTTGGGAGCAGAAATTGTCCAACCAGTAGATCTAATAGTAACTACTGAACTGCCCGCAAGAGGAGGAATAATTTCCAAAGAAAAATAACCAATTACATTTCCATCTCGATCTTTATATTCATGTTCATAAGGACCAATCTCTCCTGTACCATCTTGATAATCATTCGGACTATGTGCTAAATGCCAACGATAATAATTTATTCCTGCTTCAGCAATATGGAAAGCTTTATTTCTTTCATGTTTATAAATTGAAGCTCTATTTTCAAATATAGTATAACCTGAAACACCAAATATTATTATCATCATCGCAATAGAACCAAACACTAACACAAATATCAAAGACGAACCACGAATATCTTTTTTAAAATTATTTATTAATTTTGTAAAAAATTCCACCATAAAAATAATAAAAGATAATTAAATTTTAATAAATAATAATGAACTCATTTAACTTTCAATTTTATTTAATTCATTATTT
>JGI24711J26586_10001515_pt1 | contig 17668 bp, 14 predicted proteins | sample BioPla3DNA1_FD_26586 | JGI IMG/M metagenome (IMG submission 26586)
GTGGGTAACACGTGCAAATTTCTGAGTGTAGCGAAGAATCTCGTTTTTAGGCCATTTGAGATCCTTCGCTTCGCTCAGGATAACATTTTTCACACAGTCTGACATTTTTCACACAGTCTGACATTTTTCACACAGTCTGACGTTGGACTAACGCCTAAGATGACAAATCGGCCACCGTCAGCCAAAGCCTTATTAAATCATTAATTTACAAATATCGTTGCTAAACTCTACCGGGTTGTTTACCGATAAACCTTCGATAAGAAGAGCCTGATTATAAAGCAGGTTTGTAAACAAAGTGAATTTGTTTTCATCATTTTTATATGCATCCTTTAATGCTTTAAACACTTCGTGATCCTCATTTATTTCCAATATCTTTTCCGCTTTGATATTTTGACTGTCCGGCATTGCACTCAGTACTTTCTCCATTTCAATTGAAATTTCACCTTCATTTATTAGACATACAGGATGGGACTTTAACCTTTTGGATATTCTTACGTCTTTTACCTTGTCAGATAATATGGTTTTCATTTTTTCAAACAGCTCTTTGTTATCCTCTTTGGAACCTTCCTCTTCTTCGCCCACGTCTTCAATACCCAAATCACTGCCGGATACCGACCTGAATTCCTTTTCCTTATAAGAATCCAGCATTTTTAATGCAAACTCATCCACATCATCTGTCAGGTAAAGAATTTCAAATCCCTTTTCCGATAACAATTCTGTTTGTGGCAGAATATCTATCTTTTCGTTAGATTCACCTGTAGCATAATATATATATTTTTGTTCTTCTTTCATTCTCAAAACATATTCATCTAAGGTTACCAATTTCTTTTCCTTCGAGGAATAGAACATCAACAAATCTTGTAAAATTTCTTTATTATTTCCAAAATCACTATATACCCCATATTTTAATTGTCTTCCGAAGGAATTATAAAACTTTTCATATTTTTCTCTATCTGTTTTTAATAAATTTGATAATTCATTTTTAATTTTATTTCTAATATTTCTTGCAATTAGCTTAAGTTGTCTGTCATGTTGCAGCATTTCTCTGGAAATATTTAACGACAGATCTTCGGAATCTACCATCCCTTTTATGAAGCTAAAATAGTCGGGAATCAGGTCGGGACACTTGTCCATTATCAGTACACCGCTGGAATATAATTCTAACCCCTTTTCATATTCTACTGTGTAATAACCAAAGGGAATTTGCTCCGGAATAAACATAATAGCATTATATCTTACAGCCCCGTCGGCACTTATATGAATATGTTTAATCGGTTTATCAAAACCATACCTTTTTTCGAAATAAAAATTAGTATAGTCTTCATCTGTAAGTTCATTCTTATTTTTCCTCCAAATCGGTACCATACTATTAATTATTTCTTCTTCTGTATACTCCTCGTATTCCTCTTCTTCGCCTTCTTTGGGCCTGGTTTTGGTGACATCCATTTTTATTGGATACCTTATAAAATCGGAATATTTTTTTATGATACTCCTCAATCTGTATTCTTCCAGAAACTCATCATAATCCTCATCTTCTGTATTTTCTTTGATTTTTAAAATAATTTCGGTACCCACCGTGTTTTTTTCGTGTTCTTCAATGGTGTACCCATCGACCCCCTTAGATTCCCATTTATATCCTTGTTCGCTGTCCAAAGATTTACTTATTACAGTAACCATATCTGCCACCATAAATGCAGAGTAAAAACCGACACCAAATTGGCCTATTATATCGTAACCGTCTTTTATCTCTATTTCTTCTTTAAATGCTAATGTTCCACTTTTTGCAATAGTCCCCAAATTATCTTCTAGTTCATCTTTAGTCATACCTATACCCGTGTCAATGATTTTCAATGTTCTACCATCTTTATCAGCAATAATCTTTATATAATAGTCATCCTTGTTAAACTGTAGAGCCTCATCAGTTAATGCCCTGTAATATATTTTATCTATGGCATCACTGGCATTTGAAATCAGTTCCCTTAAAAATATTTCCTTATGTGTATAAATTGAATTAATCACCAAATCTAACAGCCTTTTGGATTCCGCTTTAAACTCTTTTACTGCCAAATAAATCTCTCCCTTCTCAATCACACGGTTCTTTCTTAATTTTATTAGCACTCAACTGTGTCGAGTGCTAACTATTTTTATATATACCATATTTTAATTTATATGTCAATTATTTTTGCATTTTTAGCAAAAAGAAAGAAGGTGCCGAACACCCCCAATCATCGCCGATTGCCTAAATTACAAATTTTTTTAATCTTCTTATATCCACTTCATGCCTACCCATTATTTCTTTAAAGATTTCGTTTTCTGCAATTAGGATATCTAGTTTTTCATTAGCTTCTTCTCTGAATTCGGTAAGAACCGCAGTTTGTTCAATTACGGCATCCAGACTCTTTCTGATTTCTCTTTGGTTTTCTTCCAATCGATTTTGGCCTTTTTCCAACGAGTCTACTCTTTCTATCAATTGGTTTTGGCCTTTTTCTAGCAAATCTACTCTTTCTATCAATTGGTTTTGGCCTTTTTCTAGCAAATCTACTCTTTCTATCAATTGATTTTGGCCTTTTTCTAGCAAATCTACTCTTTCTATCAATTGATTTTGGCCTTCCTCTAAATTTGTTAATTTTTCCAGTACTATCTCTTGGAATTTTTCATTAGTCATACCTTCCCCCCATTTCTTTACTGTTTCCTGTACTTACCACAATTATATATTAATAATGGAAATTCTACAATATGTATTTTGGCCTTTACGTATGCAATACATCACTAATGTTGTCAATAATATCATCGGCGATTACGCTGTATGTTCCCAGTTTAGAAGCTGCATTGTCTCCTGCCAGCCCGTGAATATAAACCCCTAAGGTGGCCGCCTCCGAATTACTTGCCCCCTGTGCCAACAATCCTGCAATCATCCCTGTCAATACATCTCCCGAGCCTGCTGTGGCCATTCCGTTATTGCCTGATTGATTTAGATAAACACTGCCACTACCATTTGCTACCACGGTTCTTGCATCCTTTAAAACACATATTATATTTTTTTCCTTCGCATATTTTTCCGCTTCCTCTATAATATTTTCCTCTATTTCCCTGATATCCTTTTTAACAAGCCTTGCCATTTCCCCCAGATGGGGTGTTAGTATTATGTTGTTTTTATGATTTGCGAGTAAATCCGAATATTCCGCTATTACATTGACTCCGTCCGCATCGATAACTATGGGAACGTCTGTATGTGGTATTAAAACACCTAAAATAGATTTTGTAGTTTCATTTTTCCCCATCCCGGGCCCCATAACAATTACATTCGCCCATGAAATTTCTTCTTTGAGATTTTCTATATCTATGTTATTGCTGTCATATGTACTTAAAATTGCTTCGGGAATCATAGTTTGAAGTATGGTTCTGTTTTCATTGGGGATATATAGCTTTACCAATCCCGCCCCCATTCGGTATGCAGATTTTGCTGAAAGATAGGCTGCGCCACCCATATTCACGGCACCTGCAATTACTAGGATTTTGCCATATGTTCCTTTGTGGGAACGGCCATATCTGTCGGGGATCCTTTTTAAATCATCCTCGGTATAGGAATATACACGTGGATACTTCCCCTCAAACCCAATGTCGGTAATCCCTATGTCTTTTGTCTTTACCACTCCTGCATATTTCGCTCCTGGATACAGCACCAGCCCAACTTTTTTATATGCAAATGTTGCCGTTCTCTTGGCCTTTATAGCAACACCCATAACTTTTCCCGTGTCCGCCGAAATTCCTGATGGAATATCCACAGAAAAAATATCTGCTTCTGCTTCATTCATCCTTTCTATTATCTGTGCATATTTACCCTTGACCGATTTTGATATGCCTACACCGAATATGGCATCGATTATGGTTGTATATCCATTGAAATCGAAATCGAAATCATTATGGATTTTCATGCCGTAGTTCTGCACGATTTGCATCTGTTGTTCAGTTGAGGGGGTACATTTATTTTTATCCCCAACAAACAGAATGGTTACATTTATATTCTTTAAATGTAAGAGCCTGGCCATCGCAAAACCGTCACCGCCATTATTGCCATTTCCGCAGACAATAACAACCCTTTTCAGATCAAACATTCCCTCATGTAGTTCTTCCACCGCACTGAGTGCCGCTTTTTCCATGAGCACCATTCCGGGTACTCCCATTTTATTGATTATGGAAGCATCGCATCTTTTCATTTCACTACTGCTCAGTAAATATTCCATTTTATTTCTCCTTTCTCTAGGTGTGGCAGGTAACCCATTTTAAAATCCATCTTGCCCCGTCTTCCAACATATTTGTGGTTACAAAGTGACCCAGGCCCGGGTATTCTATCATGTTTATTTTTGTTTTGTCTTCATATAAAGGTTTTATTTTACTATAGAAATCTTGTTGAGGTATCTTGGATACCACATCGTCCTCAGCACCATGTAACATGAGCAAGGGTCTGTCAATCAGTTTATGTAAATTATTCATCGGATCTGATAATTCTACTTTTTCAATTAAATCTCTTTCCTCAACCGTATCTGAAGTTAACTGTTTCAAAAATATTTGATTTGACATTTTCCAATTGAAAGAACCGTTCAGTATTACTGAAGTTTTTACGTTCTTGCTATGAGCAAACACCCCGGCAGAGGTGAATCCACCCATAGAATGACCTGCTACGATCATGTTTTCGGGGTCAGAATCATATTTATTTATCAACTCTTCTGCCAGGATATCAAATTCCTCCACATTATTTAAAATAACCCTCCAGAAATATTTAGCAGCTTTGTTATCATCTTCATAGTTTATAGGATTCCTTTCACCATGATATATTGCATCCGGAATTACTACCTGACATCCGAGATTTGACAATATAAAACCCCTGAATCTTTGGTTTTCTTTGGTGGAACTCCAGCCATGATAAAATACTATTGTGGGAAGCGGCCCATCTTTTCTTTCAGGAACCAACCTTATACATGGTATACCCCTGATATTTATGTTTTCTTCTTTTATGTTTCTATTGTTTAATAAATAAGGCATCCAGCACACCCCTTTCTGCCCATTTTGTTTTCCTCATAACCATTTTACATCATTTTGGCTAATTTTTCATAATATTTTATAAATCAGTGCCAATACTACTATAGAGAACGACATTCTAAAAATAAAAATTGAATAATCTGAACCGTGAATAAATAAATTATACAGGAGGAAAAAGGTGAGTAAAAAATATTCTAAACCGAGTGATGAAGTTCTGAAGGAAAAATTGACGCCTATACAATATAAAGTTACACAAAAGGATGCTACGGAAAGACCATTTTCGAGTGAATACAATGACAACGATAAAGAAGGTATATATGTAGATATAGTTTCGGGGGAGCCTTTATTCAGCTCAAAACATAAATTTAATGCGGGTTGTGGATGGCCCAGTTTTTCAAAACCCATAGAAAATGATAATGTTATCGAAAAAAAAGATATCACCCATGGTATGAGAAGGACAGAAGTCCGGAGCAAACACGGAGATTCGCATCTGGGACATGTGTTTGACGACGGACCGGAAAACATGGGTGGACTCAGATATTGTATAAATGGTGCTGCTTTAAAATTTATCGGGAAGGAGGACCTGGAAAAAGAAGGTTATGGGGGAGTATTTAAAAATGTTTGAATAATGAGGGTGAAAACAATTCCCAGTACATTAGGTACCACAAAAAGTTCTGTAAGGAATGGCTGAAGGCTCGGGCAGCCTTGAATATTTAATCTGTCCAATAGAATGAGCATAGGGATTTGAAAGCGCATCGAGAAACCGTTTCATAACACTGTAATCTTCCCGTTCCTCTGCAGCCTCCAGTGCTTCCTCTACCCTGTGATTGCGAGGGATCAACGCAGGATTCGAGTTTTTCATAAGCCGGCGGGACAGATCCCTCGATTCTTCTTGTCTATCAAGTCTCCTTTGCCACAGATCATACCATTCTAAAAATTCTTCAGATTCAAACAGAGTTGTATCTTCGAATTTATCGAAGGTCAGAGCTAAAAAGGTATTGGTGTAATCAGCACCATATTTGTGCATAGCACCAAGAAGCCTTTCCATAAAAGACCTGTCTCCTAGTTCCGCATTAAATATCCCCAATTTCGCTCTCATCCCGGATAACCAATTTTGATTATACAATTGAATAAATTCAGAAACAGCACCCTTGGACAACTTTATTGCCTTTTCCTTTTCTTCATGTAATAAAGGCAAGAGTGTCTCGGCAAATCTGGCAAGGTTCCATAACCCGATATATGGCTGGTTATTATAAGCATATCTTCCATAGGTATCAATTGAACTGAACACTGTTTTCGGATCATATGTATCCATAAAAGCACAAGGCCCGTAATCAATAGTTTCCCCACTAATGGTCATGTTATCCGTATTCATCACTCCGTGAACAAAGCCTACTAATTGCCATTTAGCGATTAAATCAGCCTGGCGCCTAATCACTTCTTCGAGCAGAAATAAATAGGGATTTTCAACCGTATTACTATCCGGAAAATGTCTTTGCAATGTATAGTCTGCCAGGGCTTTCAGATCATCAACAGTACCCAAGCTTGCGGCATATTGAAATGTACCGACACGCAAATGGCTGTCGGCTACCCTTGTCAAGACTGCCCCGGGCAGCTCGGTTTCACGAATTACGGATTCACCGGTTGTTACCACCGCCAGACTGCGTGTAGTCGCAATACCGAGGGCATGCATGGCCTCACTGATTATATATTCCCTAAGCATTGGTCCTAATACCGCGCGGCCGTCGCCGTGGCGGGAATAAGGGGTTCTACCCGATCCCTTTAACTGGATGTCAAACCTTTCATCTTGAGGAGTAATCTGTTCGCCAATTAGCATGGCTCTGCCATCCCCCAATGTAGTAAAATATCCGAATTGATGGCCTGCATAAGCCTGCGCAATCGGTGAAGAACCGTCAGGAATTTGGTTGCCGGCAAGTATTGCAACGCCCTCCTCATCCTGTAAATCCTGAATGTCCAACCCCAGGGATTCTGCCAACGAATAGTTGAGGATTACCAATTCCGGATGGAATACCGGGCTTAAGTCTAAACTGGAGAAGAATAACTCGGGCAATTGAGCATAACTGTTTTCCAGTTTCCAGCCTGATTTTGTCCTTTTTTCTATTTCAGTCATTATATTTACCTTCCTTATTATGCTTTTTTATATTATGTTTATAGTTTAGTATCTATTTTTACCGTTTGTTTTATACATTGGAAGGAGCGGCCATGAGCCAAATTTATCCTATATATCTCGGAATTTGCACATTATATTCCATATCACAGTAAACGAAAACATTATTTTTAAATGCAGTTCGGGGGTCGGGTTTATACTGCGCCTCTCAGGATGACAAAAAGGTGGGATTTTCATAACAATAACAAGGGGCGATTGAAATCGCCCCTACAACCGTATTAATCTTCTAGTTGTTTATCAATAGCTTCGAGTTGCTTTTTGAGATAGTCTTTTCGCTCTTGGAGTAATTCCTTTTGTGTTTTCGAAGAATCTTGATCGGCGATAAAACCCCTTCCAAAACCACGTCCGAAACCACGCCCAAAGCCTCGCCCAAAACCACGTCTACAGGCAAATCCTAATCCTCTTCCAAAACCGGTGCCATACCCTGTTGCACCCTCATCTACGCAATATCCTAAACCTCTTCCTGTCATTGGTCCTGCACCTGTTGGGCCGCTTCCATCGCCTCCTGGCATATGGCTCACCTCCTTATGAATTTACAACATATACTGTTATTCCTGATATGTTTGGTTAATGACATATGTCATCTATAATCTTTATTATACCCGAATAATGACATATGTCAATATCCATATTGTTATATGTGTTGTTATATGTGTTGTTATATGTTCATATTGTTATATGTTTCAGCCTAAACCCATATTTCAAACATAAATATATTGACAAACCGGGTCGAACAGAATTGACTGACTATAATTCCGCACTACTTTACTTTTATTTTGACAACATTTGTTGTATGATTTGTGTTTACGGAGTTATCTATGTGTTCTATAATGAATGTATAGTGAAAGGCCAAATTTAAATAAAATCCGGCATTATTATTTATAAAATAACTTATGATGAGTTAAGATTGGAGTTGGTTGAATGTTTCGCGGGATAAAAAATATTTTTATAATTTTGTTAATAGGCGTACTTGCGTCCGGCATACCGATTTATATAAACAGAATTAATATCAATGCCCTGATACCGGATGCTATTTCTGATAGAAACGTTGTTGCTGTTACAACCGAACAAAATGTGATTTCTTCTGACCATGTACAAATTAAACTTGGATTCTCCCCAAAAACTAAAAAGAACTATTTTAATTTCTTCTTTGAAGAGTCTGACCCGTTTACTGTTGAATTACTATCTAATAATGAACAAATTTCGAACTTGCCCCCGGATAAATTAATATCATCAAACAACTATAAAGCAATGGAATTTTACAATAATGATGTTCAATATGTCACATTTGAATTTGAACAAAAAAAATTAGACCTGCCGGACGGTTCCTATAATCTGAAAATTATACCTAATATCAAGGACAAAAAGATAGACATTGCAGACCATGAATTTCATATTAATTTTAATACAGACGGAAGTTATGTCCAGGCTATCCCCTCCGTTAAAAGTGGAGAAATGGCTCTGACCCTCTATTTTCCGGACAATGAATTTAACCATTTAATACCTATTACCCGAGTTGTAAGAGCCAATACATACCCTCTTACCACAACCATCAGAAATATTGAACAAGGCCCTGATGAAAGTTTGGGATTGCCAACAATTTCCCCTATCCCCATAGGCAGTTCAGCCGGGAGGGTTGGGGATACGGTTCATGTCAGATTGCCGAGAAACATCAGTGAATTCGATCATGGCTCAACAAAAGCTACCACCGCTATAAATAGTTTTGTAAGGTCCTTAACCTCATCTAGCGGGGTTTCTAAGGTCCAATTCCGTTTAACCGGCCAATATTCGAATGATCCTTTTCATGGAATAGATATGAACGAACCCTTTTTTCCGACAAATAAACCGGAAATCTATACAGCCTATATAACAGACACCGATAGATTTTTACTGGTGCCAATTCCCCTGGATATATTCGGAGATCGATATAATAGTGGCGACATTGAAACAATATTTAATTTAATGAAATTTAAAGCATTACCCAAAGTTTACAATGCTAAAAGACATCCAATTGTGCCTAGCAATATTGAGCTATTAGACTACAGTATTAATAACAAAAAGCTTACCTTAATTTTTAATGAAGATTTTATAAAAACCTATGAACATAATCCAAACCGCCATGTAATGATGGTTGACGGAATCGTATTTACCTTTATGTCCCTTGAAAATATAGACTCTGTTAATATTAAAATAGAACCTGATTCCACAGGTTCTAGTAGAAGACAATTGTTAAATTATGATTTTACCATGCCAACCCATATCAACCCGGAAAAGGAACAACCTCCTGAATTAAACCTAGGTTATCTTCCAAAATAAAACCATATATTTCCTTCGGTCAGCATTTTCCTGAACTTATTTTTTATAGCGTTGATAAACGGGATCCTGGTAATCGGCAGAACCAAAAAGAACCCCAAGACATCTGTTATTATTCCGGGAGCTAACAAAAAAGCTCCCCCAACGACTACACATAGCCCCCCTAAAAGTTCATCTGCGGGCATTCTTCCCTGACCTATGTCAGATCTTATCCTTGAGATTATATGTCTGCCTTCTCTCTTGGCAAGATAGGCTCCCGTAAAACCCGTTCCGATTACAATCGCCAGGGTATATTTAAAACCTATATGACTGCCTATTTTTAGTAAAATGGCAAAGTCTATGAGGGGCAGTAAAGTAAACAATAAAATCAGTCTGAATAACATTTTTTCACTCCTAAAGTGCAGATCCTTTGTGGGTCGGATTTTTCCTGTCCGTTTCGGGATGACAAAAAATCTAGAATACCCTGGTTTTGCCTCTGTAGACTAATCCACCTTTGGCGTCTATTGTAATTATCTCTCCGTCGTTTAACTTTTTAGTCGCCATATACGCACCGACCAATGTTGTTTTTCGCAAATTTAATCCTACAATGGCCCCATGGCTCGTTAATCCGCCTTCCTCCGTAATTATGGCGGATGCCTTTTCCATGAGCGGGACAAGTTCCTTATCGGTAAATTTTGTCACCAGAATGTCTCCCTCTTTCACCTTATCATAATCATCACCATCAACTACTATGACAACTTTTCCTGTAATAGATTCATTTCCTATTGCTGTTCCGAACAAAATAACCTCACCTACGGTGTGGACCTTAATTAAATTTGTAGTACCTGATGCCCCTACGGGCACCCCTGCCGTGATAACTACAAGATCACCGCTATTAATAAGCTCGGCTTCCAGTGCCTTCTCCACAGATACGGCTATTACATCGTCGGTAGAATGGAGTCGTTTGGTTAATACAGCATTTACGCCCCAACTTAAGGCCAGTCTTCTTCTGATACGTTCATCTGTTACAGCTGCAACAATTGTTTCTGCGGGTCTGAACTTGGACACCATTCTGGCTGTAAACCCCGTGGCTGTAGCTGTTAAAATAGCGGATGCACCCAAATCTGCGGCTATTCTACACGTTGCATAGCTAATAGCATCCGTTACCAACCTCTCCCTTTCTATAGACTTAGCCTCCAGTGAATCTGCATAGTTAATTGCCTTTTCTGTGCGTTTGGCAATATCACTCATAATTTTTACTGCCTCCACGGGATATTTGCCCATAGCCGTTTCCCCTGACAGCATAATTGCATCGGTACCGTCAAATATGGCATTTGCAACATCTGTTGCTTCCGCACGGGTTGGCCTCGGATTTCTTATCATGGAATCTAACATTTGAGTTGCCGTGATAACAGGTTTGCCGGCCTTATTACATTTCCTTATTAACTCCTTTTGTGCCAACGGAATTTCCTCTGTGGAAATTTCCACCCCTAAATCCCCTCTTGCTATCATTATTCCATCGGATACTCTGATAATCTCATCTATATTGTCTAAACCTTCCTGATTCTCAATTTTAGAAATGACCTGGATATGGTATACATTATTTTTTTCCAAGACCTCCCTAATGGCCAAGACATCAGATGCTTTTCTGACAAAGGAGGCGGCTATAAAATCTACGTCTTTTTTTATGCCAAACTCGATATCAAGTTTATCTTTTTCAGTAATAGAAGGTAGATTAAGCTTTACATTAGGGACATTAACACCTTTATGATCTGATATGATTCCCCCATTTTCGACTACACACTCAATATCTGTATTATCAATTATTTTCTCTACCCGCAATCCTACCAGTCCATCATCTATTAAAATAGTATTCCCTATTTTTACGTCCTTGGGGAGTCCATCATAACTTATACTACATATTGTATCATCCCCTAACACATCCCTTGTAGTAATTGTAAAATTTTGCCCTTCCTTAAGTTCTACTTCTCCATCTTTAAACTTCCCGGTTCTGATTTCTGAACCTTTAGTGTCCAACAAAATGGCTACGGATTTATTTAATTCCCATCTTACTTCCTTTATTGTGTTTATCCTCTGTTCATGTTCTTCATGGTCCCCATGTGAAAAATTGAGCCTGGCAACATCCAACCCATTTACTACTAGCTGTTCAAATATGTCTCTTGATTCACTGGCAGGGCCAATGGTACATACAATTTTTGTCTTTTTCATCTGAATACCCCCCAATTAACCTACATATTAATTAAATTGATAATACATTTGCTAATTCATAGCTGTCTATGTCAAAACTGCCTTCAATACTCAAGGCTTCATCCAAATCCATATCAATAATGTCCTTGCCTCGCATCCCTATAGCCCTATTTTTGGCTCCCTGTATTAATAATTCTACAGCCTTTGCTCCCATTTTGCTGGCTAGAATTCTATCAAAAGCCGTCGGACTGCCCCCCCGTTGAATATGACCCAATATAGTAGCCCTTGTTTCAATGCCTGTTTTTTCCTTAATCTCATCACTTATTTTAATGGGATCCCCAACACCCTCGGTTAATATAATTATACTATGCAACTTGCCCCTATTTCTTCCTCTTAAAAGTTTTCTGCATACTTCATCAATACTGAATTCCATCTCCGGCAGGATAATACTTTCCGCTCCGCTGGCAAGCCCTGCAAATAAGGCTATATTCCCGCAGTCACGGCCCATAACCTCAATAATGTTGGCTCTTCCATGGGATATTGAGGTTTCCCTTATTTTACTTATAGCATCCACCACCGTATTAACTGAGGTATCAAAACCTATTGTATAATCCGTATAACCTAAATCGTTGTCTATGGTTCCCGGAATACCAATTGTAGGTATGCCTAAAGAATTCAAAACCTTTGCTCCCTTAAGGGAACCGCCTCCACCGATTATCACTATTCCGTCTATACCTAAAACCTTGATTACATTCATGGCTTTTCTCTGTCCCTCTTCGGTTTTAAATTCTTCGCTTCTGGTTGTTTTTAAAATAGTTCCACCCCTATGAATAATATCTGCTACAGAAGACAGGTTCATCTCTTCAATCTGTGCGTTAATTAAACCGGTAAAACCGTCTTTCACAGATAAAACCCTGACATTATTATAGATACTGCTTCTTACAACTGCACGTATTGCTGCATTCATTCCCGGTGCATCCCCGCCACTGGTTAACACGGCTATTTTTTCCAAAACTTGACCCCCTCTGCATTTATGTTATAGTCCGAGACTGAACAAAGCCGAATGGCATTCTTCTGCCTCCGCTCTGGGTACCAAAATTTCACAAGCTCCTTTTTTATCATTTTCATTAATCGGTTTAATTTTTATTAAGAAGCCCTCCGCCACTAATACTTCCTTTATATTGTCTGCATCTTGGCGTGTATTAGATATATATATAACTGTCCACATTTGCCAGGCCTCCTTCGGCAATTCCGGTATAATATAAAAATTTCATTTTATTTCGTATTATAACATATACTAGTACTCTTTGTTATATAGTGATATTTTAAAATTAAACTACCTTCACATTTCCTGCCCCAAAAAAATTAAGTAATTTATTTATTAATTCATCGTCCGGTTTAACCCATAGTTCCTTGTCGGCTTTGAGCCTCTCTTCACTTTCCTCTATATATATTATTATGGGTGTTTTACCGCTATATTGCTTGAAAATCGGTTTTGTCTTTTCAATTAAACCCCAATCCTTCTTGTTCTTGATTTTGATATATAACCTTTTGCTCTTTCCGGTATCCAAGTTTTTTAGCTCATTTCCCGAAATTTTTAATAGGGGATTTATTGTATTAACTAAAACTTTTGGTTGTTCTTCTTCCTTAACGTTTAATGTACCCTCCATAATTACAAGGTTTTCCTCATTTATAAGATTGTTATAATGTTTGAAGGTTTTAGGAAATATAATACATTCTATGTTTCCAAACAGGTCTTCCAGATTTACAAAAGCCATCATTTGGTTATTCTTTGTAGTTTTAATATTTACCTCTGTGATCATTCCCCCCACTACTATAGATTGTCCGTCTTCTAATGTGGATTCCTCAGGATTATCACCGGCTTCCAGAAGCTCGCTGCTGTTAGTAGTAACAATATGTTCTAATTCTCTTTCAAATTCCGATAAAGGATGTCCACTGATATAAAATCCTACAACGTCTTTTTCCATGCTTAATTTTGTTTTTTCATTGAATTCTTGTATATCGGGAAAATTAAATTGATTTATTGAGGCATCCATTTCATTATTTATTTGAAAAAGGTCTATTTGTCCCTCTATTTTTCTCCTTCTTTCTTGTTGTACTCCATCAATAATTGCTTCATAACTGGAAAGCAACTGAGCGCGATTAACACCTAAACAATCTAAAGCACCACATTTAATCAGGCCTTCCACCGCCCTTTTGTTTATATCTTTGGATTCCATTCTCTGACAGAAATCTAAAAAGCTTGTAAATTCCCCATCATTTCTCCTGATTTCAACTAAATTGTCTATCATACCCACGCCCACATTTTTAACGGCACTTAGGGCAAACCTTATGCTCCTGTTTTCGACTGCAAATTTACTAAAACTCTTATTGATGTCAGGCGGCAATACATGTATTCCCTGTCTTTTGCAATCTTGAATATATTGCACTATTTTCGGTGTGCTGCCCATAACACTGGTCATAAGAGCCGCCATAAATTCCACCTTATAATAACGCTTCAGATAGGCTGTTTCATATGCCAACACCGCATATGCCGCTCCATGTGATTTGTTAAAAGCATAGTTGGCAAACTCCAGCATTTCATCATATAATTTATTCCCTATATGTTCCGGCACACCGTTTCTTATGCATCCCGGAATTTCCACTTCGCCTTTATCATCAGTTGTTCCATATATAAAGTTTTTCCTTTCTTGTTCCATTATATCCATCTGTTTTTTACTCATGGCACGTCTCACAAGGTCCGATCTGCCATAGCTGTACCCCGCCAAGTCTCTTACTATCTGCATAACCTGTTCTTGATACACTAAACAGCCATAGGTGACATTTAATATAGGCTCTAAACTTTCATGCATATATCCTATATCCTGCGGGTTATTTTTGTTTTCTATATATTTAGGTATAGAGTCCATTGGCCCGGGACGATAAAGAGAAATTCCGGCGATAATATCCTCAAAACAATCAGGTTTTAATTCTTTCAAAAATTGAATCATTCCGGCGCTTTCAAGTTGGAAGACCCCTAAGGTTTCGCCTTTACTTATTAGGTCATATACACCCTTATCCTCGTAATCGCAGTCAGTAAAATCCACGTCTATATTATGATTTTCCTTAATGAGTTCCAGTGTATCATTGATTACAGTCAAGGTCCTTAAGCCCAAAAAATCCATTTTGAGCAAACCTAATTCTTCTAACGTACCCATGGTGAACTGGGTAGTAACACTGTCGTCATGCAAATATAGGGGCACATGTTTTTCCAGGGGTTCTTTGGATATCACTACCCCCGCTGCATGGGTGGAGGCATGCCTCGGTAGGCCTTCCAGCTTTTTTGCCATATCTATTAAATATTTTGCTTCCGTATTTTCCCTGTATGCCTTCTTAAACCCCGGGCTCATATTGAGAGCCTTGTCTATTGTCATTCCCATGGAAAGTGGAATTTGTTTGGCTATCTTGTCCACCTCACTGTATGGCATATCGATTACCCTGCCCACATCCCTGATGGCCGCCCTTGCTGCCATGGTTCCGAATGTAATTATTTGTGCGACTTTATCCTCCCCATATTTTTGTTTCACATAGTCTATGACTTCCTCCCGTCTTTCATAACAAAAATCTATATCTATATCAGGAAGGGATATTCTTTCAGGGTTTAAAAATCGTTCGAAAATGAGGCCATATTTAACAGGGTCAATGTCTGTTATACCTAAAGTATAAGCAACAATACTCCCGGCGGCACTTCCCCTGCCCGGTCCTACCGGTATTTTGTTGTCCTTTGCATATTTGATAAAGTCCCAAACTATAAGAAAATATTCAATATAACCCATGCTTTCAATAACAGCAAGCTCTTTATCCAGACGATCTTTCAGCTCCTCCGTTACAGGACTGTATCGTCTTTCCAATCCCTCGAAACAAATCTTCTTTAAATAATCAAATTTGGATATATCATATGGCACTCTGTATTCCGGCAAATGTATGGTGTCAAAATCGAAATCCACATTACACTGCTCTGCTATTTTCACCGTGTTTGATATGGCCTCCGGAACAGACGCAAAAATTTGTTTCATTTCCCCCGGTGATTTCAAATAGAATTCATTGTTGGGAAACTTCATGCGGTCCGTATCTTCTTTTGTTTTTCCCGTTTGGATACAAAGCAGAATGTCATGTGTTTCAGCATCTTCCTTGTTTATATAATGAACATCATTAGTAGCTACCAGAGGTATGTCCAATTCTTTGCCGAGTTTTATCAATTGCGGGTTTATTCTTTTCTGTTCCTCCGTGTTGTGGTCCTGCAGTTCTAAATAAAAACAATCTTCTTCGAATATATCTTTGAGCTTTAACGCCAAATCTTTAGCCATTTTGTATTGGCCTCCAAATAGAAGTCGATTGATGTCCCCTGCCAAACACCCACTCAGGCCGATCAGCCCTTTACTGAATTTCGAAAGTTCTTCGTAATCTATCCGCGGTTTGTAATAAAAACCCCTTAAAAATCCGTTAGAGACCAACTCTACTAAGTTTTGATATCCCTCTTGGTTTTTAGCCAACAGCACAAGGTGTCCCTGATTTTTGTCCTTTTGCGGATCCTTATTTTCCATCGTCCTTGCCGCAGTATACATTTCACAACCTATTATGGGTTTGATTCCTTTCTTCTTCGCAGCCTTATAAAAATCCACCACGCCGAACATAGCACCGTGGTCGGTAATTGCTACGGCATTCATCCCCAATTCCTTTACCTTATCAATCGTTTTATCTATAACCGAAAATCCATCAAGGAGGCTATATTCTGTATGAACATGTAAATGAATAAAGCCTGTATTCATTTTTTGCCCTCCTTCAAATTATTTGCTATTTCCCCTATCCTTCTGAGCCTATGGTTTACACCGGATTTACCGATAGGCGGGTTTAACATTCTTCCTAGTTCCCTTAGGCTTGCATCACGGTTCTCTAACCTCAGTTGTGCAATTTCCTTCAGATTTGAAGGTAAGCGCCCCAAGCCCACAGTATCCTCTATATATTTTATGTTCTCAATTTGTTTAATAGATGCATTTACAGTTTTGTCCAGGTTGGCGGTTTCGCAATTAACAATACGATTAACATCATTTCTCATCTGTTTATAAATTCTTATATTTTCCAGATTCAATAATGCGCTATGTGCACCCATAATATTTAATAAATCTGCTATCTGGTCCCCCTCTTTTAGATATATAACATAGTTCTCCTTACGTTCTATTATTTTTGATTTTAGTCCAAAACTGTTGATTAAATTCTTCAACGATTCACTATGAGTTAAACTATGGCTGACGAATTCCAGATGATAGGTTTTTTCCGGGTCACTAATGGAACCTCCCCCCAAAAAAGCACCCCTCAGATACGATCTCCTGCAACATCTTTTCTCCAATAATTCAGTGGGAACCTCATAGGAAATATCATAGAAATTAGCCCTTTTTTTCAATATTCCGGTCCTTTTTAAAATATTATTGCTTCCCATTTCATCAGTTACAGTCATTAAACAATAGTTCCTTTTCCCCAATCTGGGGTTTTTCCTTGCCATAACTTCAATATTTATATTGAACAATGTTTTAAATAATTTGAATAACTTTCTTGCAATCGCAGGATTTTCCGTAACCAATTTTATGTTTAACTTTTGTTTTCCACCTATTAACCGCAATGTACCGCACATTCTTACCAAGGCCGCCAGCTCTGCCATCTGGCAGCAACGGTCCTGTGAATAAACCCGTGCAAGCTCCCCCTTGGTTCTGGATGAAAACGACATAAAATCACCCCCCCTATAACAATGGTTTAACAATAGTTTAACAATAGTTTAACAATGGTTTAACAATGGTTTTTATGACCTAACCCGGTTTGTGCGACCAGAGGGAACAGCAAACCGATGGTAGGTCAAACGCAGCCGGCTGTCCGTTTTGTCAACAA
>JGI24711J26586_10001520_pt1 | contig 17618 bp, 17 predicted proteins | sample BioPla3DNA1_FD_26586 | JGI IMG/M metagenome (IMG submission 26586)
CCTCCTGGTCAACCACTTTCCTGTAGAAATTCATTAAATCAATCTTTAAAGTTCTATTTTTGCGTCAGTACAAAATCTTCAAAAATTTTATTGTTGATAAATCTGGTTACTTCTTAATTGTATAATTTAACGAACAAGCTCTACATTGTATTTTTACTTCTTGTCTACCTCTTTTAAAGCTCTATATAGGGTAGAGGAAGATACCCCTGATAATTGTTCAATTTCTTCTGTAGAAAATGCCCCAGTTTTATATAAACGGATTGCTTTAGCTGTTGCTTCTGTTTTTGGTTTTCTCCCAACGGTTCCATTTTCTTTTGCATTCTCATACCCTTGTTTTCTGCGTTTTTCTGCATAGAAATTTGTTAATGTAACGAACCCTCTCAGCATAGTAGCGTAATTCTCACCAGATAAGTACGGCTCTGATATGCTGCACAGCATCACACCCTTGTCCTGTAAATCAGACAGAATTTCTTTAAGCTCTTTTGCAGTATCTGCAAGATCGGTAACAGATCGCACAACAAGTCTTTTAGTACTTGAGTCAGAAAGAATACTATCAATATCATCTAAAAGTTTCTCAAATTCATCTTTACTACCCGTTGTATCAGAATATATGAACTGTTCTTCTATTTCCAAGTCAGTTATTATCTTGAATAGTCCTGAATTATCAACAAATTCCCCTGATGTGTTTTCAACAAAATACGCCATATCCATTTATTATCACATCCTTTCCTGTAATCTCATGAGATTATAACAATCTCAATATCTCTATTTATTTTATTTAATGGGCCATAGCTTTCCCAAAATAGAAACGTATATCTTCTTTTTTAAAATCATAATGCTGCAAAGGTAGTTATGAGCAAAGAAAAATAAACAATCTATTGTGGGAAAGCTGGCAAAATCTTAATTTTGATAGCCCATTTATTTCATAGAATTATGAGGGTCCCAAAACCTGATTATTAATCTTCAGGCCACGCATAATCCGAATCGGTGAAATCAAGCATCTGTGCAGATAATGTTATTGTTCCGTCGGCATTTACCGTTAGACCTACTTCGCCATTTTGTGAAGCCATCTGCGTAAGTGCTGCAAGGGTATGCTTTGAAACTTTGAAAGTAACTGTTATATCACAAATCATAATATGGTCCTCCTTATAATATTTGATAATAGGGTAGAGTAGGTTGGTTGGATTAAAACTCTGCATCTTCATCATCTTCATAATCCAATCTCCATTCTTCACCCATTTTCTTTAATAGCTGCTTATCGACAATCTGCTCATCTTCCAGTGCATAGTAATCATCAATTATCTGGTAAACAAGATGTCTTAGCCTGTTGAAATCATTGAGCTGCTTGACAGCATACATTTGTGTTAAGTCATTCCACTTTTTATTCTCTGCATTGGATAGATAACAGGACACAATAAGCTGTGGGCTGTCTATACCATCTTCGTCAATTTCCAGTTCCAGTGAGCCTATTTTAGTACTAAACATAGCCTGTAAAAGTTTAGCAACGGTTTCTGTAACAGGTATAGATACGAGTGATGATGCTGGAACTGAGAATGAATCATTAAATTTATCTTTCATTTGAAAGCCCCCTTATATAAGTTTTTATTTCTAATTTCACTCAATATAGTTCTTACTGCAGTGTCCGAAATAATCTTTGTCCAAAATTATTCTTTTTTGTCCATTATGTAGTTCCATTAGTCAAATAATTTTTTATAATCGTCATATTGGTTGGAAATAGGCATAAAAAATCCCGCATTATCAATACGGGATTTTTTAAGTAATATTCAGTTTGTTTTATTGGTTATATATAGGTCTATTCTTTTTGAATCATATACAATGCCGTCTTTAACACTGATAATAGAGTTTATGGTAAAGTACCCATAAGAGGTCCAGTTTACAATGAACTCATAATGATTAAATCCGACAATTCTTCCATGGACCTTATTGATCTGATATGTTATGATCGGATAATTTCTATCAACTGGAAACTCTTTATCAAAAAGACTTCGCTGGACCTCAGGTGCAACTATATCATATATCTCATTCTTTACCTCTTGAAAACTGTCCTTATCATGGATGGTTACTATCTTCATAGATTTCAACGCAATGCTTCTTGCATGAATATATGACACTGTTGATATCAATAAGAAAAGTATGACAGAAGATACTATTATAAATGCTATCTTTTTCTTATTATTCATTTCTTTAATATTGAAGATACATCTATATTAAATATTTCACCAATATTGTAACACAACCAATTAAACCTATCATTTACTGCATCCAAGTTCCACTTCTTGTTAAAAGTTCCTGCCTTGTAATCATTAACAATCTTTTGTGTAATTTGATATACTGTCGTTTGACCTTGTTTTGTTGCTGTCTTATTACCTTTTCTATCTAAACCTTGATATATATTTATTTTTTCATTAAAAGGGAAGTTCTGGGCTGACCTATTTTTTGTTCCACTCAATAGAGTTAAATTACCTAAAGTATTAAGGTATACTGGTCCTTCTGGGAACATAGTTACCCAAGGGCTATCTTCTTCTGGCTTTTGCGGATATATGTGTTCTACGTTCAAAGACTTATAATCAAGTGAGATAAAAGCAACTTCATCTTCATCTGTCTGGTAATACTCTACAACTGAAAGAACGGCTTTTAACCAACCTTCATAATAAATTTCACCTTCCAGTTTGCTTAATACAATATCCTTAACATTTAGGGTGCTTATTTTAACATCCATTAGTGCTTTTAACTTTATAAAAGGCTCCTTATTCTTTATACCTACAATAATATTGAATAATGTCTGCTTCAAACTGGTTAAAGTGATTCCTGCAATAAAATTCAAGTAGAAAAAATTTCTTAAAGCTAATTGTAATTCTCTCTTTTCTTTGTAACCTACATGCTCTATTGCTATTAACATTGTCGCCCAATATGTACCCCAGGGTAAATACCAGAAACTTGTAATTAACTTATCTGCAGAATTATAAATTAATCTGTATTCCTCTACAAACTTCTTAAAATCACGGAGAACAGCATTAGAATTTTTACCCTTGAACAATACCTTTAATTCGTCGACCAAAGACTTTTTAGGATTACTACCTAATAGGTAGTATTCATAGTATGTAAAAAGGTCTGTTAAGCTGTCTTCAAACTCTTTAGTCCATTCTTCACACAGTCTCCAGTCATGCATGAAAACTTCACGACCATGATTATCATTTACTAAACCTGATAGCAAATATCCCTTAATTATATCAGCTGCCGATAAATCCATACCTCTATCGTTTAGAACTTGGAATAATTTGATCGCAAAACTTTCGTCAAAGCAAGTGATTTTTATCATCTTAACTTTGTTCAAAAGATAATTAATAAACTCTCCCGACTTTTCTTCGCCTAACTCCATTAAGTGTTTATAGCAAATTACAGAAGTATTCTTATACCTGAACTTTGCATCAGATTCAATTTGCTGTTTAGAAGGTTTTTCATATGTAGAGAAATCAATATTCTCATCAAATATCAACTCCTGAACATTGCTTGATTGCGAAACATCTGTTTGTAGCCTTAACCTTGTTAATTCATTAGTATCAGCTATACAGCTCTTTATTTTACCCATTTTTACTACATCTGGAAATTCATTAACATCAATAAATTTGTTAATTTTTGGATACGTCTGCCTTATAGTACAAAGCAATATCATTAATGTAGTTAACCTTTGTTGCCCATCTACTACTTCTTCAATTTTACCCTTTTTTACTACTATAAGAGAACCCAGAAAATAATTACTATCAATAGTTTCGTCCTCTTTGTTATTCTCATATGCTTCAAGTAAATCTTCCCACAACTGCTCAACCTGATCGTCTACCCATGAATAAGGTCTTTGATAATCAGGAATTTGATAAATTACATCACCACTTGTAAATACATCTCCCAAGGAAAGACTTACAGGAACAAATAAATCTGCTTTTGGATTTCCCACCATAAACCTAAACCTCCCAGTATTTTCTTTCTACCCCAAATGTTCCTCTTTCATTTGCTACAAAACCCAATGACTCACAACACTCACGATAGAATTTTTCTAATTCAAGGTTTGGAGCAGGTTGGTCACCTAAAATAATTGAGATAGCTGAATTTGTTTCTCTTCCATCCCTTAATTCATTATTGAGATGTGTAGCCATATTATTATTTGCATATCCTATAAATCTGCTTGGATAAAACTTATATTTGTTGTTCTCTTTTACAGCTACAAAACAAGTACCTTTCTTTATTAGCCCTAATCCAAAACTATATTCAGGGTCCTTCTTTGAATTTAAGTACTTGTCCAAGGTTTTAATATTCTCCTGTAATTCCTTTAAGTTCTCTACTATTCTCATAATAGCTACCCCCTATATAGAATCAAATCCCAACTGCCAAAATGCCATATCCAGCATCTTCATTTGAGGATACTCAATTTGACGTGCTTGTGATATGGCTTTTCTGACAGTTTCAAGATCATATTTATTTGCTTCGTAATAATCTGCCAGCCCTTTTATTGAAGATTTACCTAATAACTGCGTTGTTATGTTGTACTTATTTACTCCCTTTTTGAAATATTCATCATATGCTGGTACACAACCCATAGTTCCTAATAAAACTTTCGTTACCAGTATATCTGAAATATCTGTGCTTACAACTTTGATATTTCTCCTCTTATCCCTGTAAATAGTTTTTAGATTATCTATTAACTCTAATAAAATATTAAGGTTCTCCTGATTTTGCAACCCTTTATAGTCAATAGACCAAAGACTATTATATGTAGGTTTATATAGTTCTTTGATTATATCAATATGAACTCTATAATCTTTTTGAAGAAGAAAACTACTACCTCGGAGCATACCCCAAGATGCCAGATAAAAGGATAAATGCAATGAAAGATAATCTACTTCCTCTTCTGTTAAATTACTTTTCTTATGAGCCTTAACAAATTGTTTGTAGCAATGCTCCCAAGATAGATACCTCGCATTTTGGTCAATTTCTAATTCTGAATAGTATTTGTCTATACCCGTCAATACCTTTTCGATGGGAATAGTAGGCTGCTTTCGTATAAAACTAAAACCATTCGAAGTATCTGTTATCAATACAGATTTTGGCGTTGAACTCATTGTGTCAACCTTTGTGAATGTTACTCTCTTCTCATTCAAGTTCAAATAGTTCATCTTATACCCGTTATCAATCCAGCAATTTGGAAAAGTATGTGTATTGTCAGCATACCAATATTCTTTATGGTTGTACGCTGAATAACATAGCCGTTCTCCAACAATGCTTTCAATTTGCTCGAATGTCAATGAAACCTCATTGTCTTTTAACTCAGAAAAATACATGATTAATCCTGCAAACTTATCACCTCTGCCCATAACTGCACCACCTTAAAATATCATAGGTTCTATCTCAAAATCTGTTAAAACTCGTATTCTTCTTTCTACTTCTTCACCTTCAGGATATGGGCCAGCATTGCCTTTAATAATTTTCTTTGAACCATCAGAATATTTTAATGTTAATATCCATTCATAACCATCAAGCATGTCATGAGTAAAGTTATTACCCCAACCTGTTGTTATTGGTTCAAGAAAGTTTAGAAATTCCCTCAGCCAATACTTGTCCACTATATACTTATATACTTCTACTGGTTTGTTGCTATCTCTGTTGAATAATGAATGTTCTAATGTTCCACTTTCGCTTATATCTAACTGATGTTTTGATATCTCGTCGGAAGCAATTAAACCCATTGATGTATTCAGAACCCTTACTGACTTAATCCTTTTTACATCAATTCCTTGTGTTCTTCTCCGATAGTCAAAAAGAAATCTATTAAAAGCAAACCCTGTAATCAGCTTATCAATAACATCCTTAACCTCTAATTTATTGTTAGAACTTATATGGTAATGCCTCAATCTTGCATCTTCAATATATTGCTCCACAGTATCAGGGTTGTCTTCTATGGTTTTATGAAATTCCTCTTGTTCTTCTTTATTCTCAAAATATAAAATTACTTCATCAAATCTCTGTTTTGCCATCCATTGTTCTTGATTTTCCTCATCATACAAAAACTGCTGAATAGCATAATCAATACTATCTTTAATTATATATCTATAGCAAAATAAAGACTGAGATTTATATACAGGGTCATGAATGAAACCCCATTCTGGTGCAGGTGTACTATACCTGCCAGAATCCAAAGTGACTATTTCAAATTCCTTTAATACTGTTTCCCTGCATAGTATTTTTAAGGTTGAAAAATGTGTACTCTCATTGCATTGATTATATGAATAGAAAGGTCTATTGTCATGCCTTCTGTCTTCAATATCCCATTCATCTACCAGCTTGAAATCAGGGTTGTAAATATTGTAGTAAGTATCACCAAGCTGCTTCCATTCCAACTTGCTTTTTAGCCTTGCTANAATTTNCTCAAGTGGGGGATTTAATANNCCCAATCTTTTCTTCCATAACATTTCAATCTGTTGCATAGTGCTGTTTTCATTTATGGGGGTGTTTCTATCACCAGTCCTTGAATAAATGTATCCAATCTGTATTGAATTGTATCTTTTACACTTCGACTTTAGGTAAAAAGGCACATTATATGAGTTAAATACTGTTAAAACATCAATCTCTTTCCCTCTGACTGATATAGTTTCTACAGCTATAGAAGGCACATTATCTCCTGCAAATACTGTGTTTGAAAGCAAATCCAAAATAGCAGCTTGATTCTTTCTATTTGGACTATCTTCTGACAATCCTGTTATTTCTCCATTATCAGCTACCCCAAATAGTATGTAGCAATCCTCATTATGTACTGTATTTGCAAGGCATAATATGTCTAATAGCAACCTTTCATTTTCACTGTGCCATTCCTGTTTATAGTCCCAATATTCACCCTCTATTTTCTTGTTTATTAGGGTAAATATTTTATGATATAGTTCAGGTTTGATAAAATCACCTCCAATGTCAGGAATTTTCTTAGATATAGCTAAAAATAGTAATCACCATATTTAAGAGCATACCGCACTTAATTCTGCCTCATCATCGGACAAATTTTTATAATAAATGCAAAGTGTAATATGCAAGTTTTTCATATCTTCAAAACCATCTATTTCTGACAATTGATTGATATTTGCTTTCCTGCATACATTTAATTCCTTTTTGGATAAATAGAACTTCTTTATAAACTCTTCCTGGATCTGCTCATTGTCATCTAAATATCCCAATCTGTTCTCAGAATCTGAAAATTCAGGATTTGCTAATGTATTCAAATATAAGTCTTCAATAATTGGTTTGAATAATTTTTGTACGCGTTCTAAGGTATTAATGTATTTAGAAATCCTTTCATCTATTGTAGCTTGTGAGGTAATTGTGATATTACCATTTGCATGTGCATATTTATTGCGTTCTTCAACAAGCTTTCTCAATTCACCTTGCAAATCAGAATCCATTCCTGCAATTTTAAGAAGCAAGAATGCATCACTTTCATTTAACATGGCAAAACTGCCAAAATATAATTCTCCGTTTCTTGTATTACTACCCCCGTAAAAATCTTTTGCGCGATTATCCTTACTTAAATAGTAAATTGCTTTTTCTAACTCATCTGGTACACTTATGTTTAGTTGCAACAACAGGTAATAAATGCAAACCATAAATATCATGTGTAGCTGTATATATGCGAACTGATATAACCCATTAGAATAACTAAGGGCGAGTGCTTTAAACAAAGTCTGAACATATTCTCTTTCATTTTCATCTTTATAAAGTACTGGTAAATAGTCGTAGAGCAAATATATCTCTTCATTCACTTCATACTCATAGTCTGTATAGTTTGAATCTGTGATTTTGTAATCTGCACCCACATTACTCACCCCAAACCTTAGAAATCTTGTCCTTTATTTTTTCCTCAAACATTTCAATCAGTAGCTCATTCTGTTCTACAATAGCAATTTCTTTTTCTATTATAGAAACAATTTGCTGTTGTGTTTCAATTGGTGGCGTCGGTATTTGTATGTTTACCAAACTCCTTATCGGTAATTGTGGCTGCGCACTACCAGATAAAATATTTGCAATTTGACTTGCAATAAAATCTGAAAGAAATAACACTTTTATGAAGTTCGCATCATAATAAGTTTGGTTTACTCTCAAAATTAACATTCCAGAATTTATTCTTACATTTTTATAAGGAACTGAATTATCATACAATGCAATATTACCAACAGTCCCCCTTGTAGTTAATACTATATCATTTCTATTTAGCTTTCCTTTTCTAAGAGAATTATCTTTTTCATTTGAAATAAATTGTAAAGAGTCAAAATTAAAATACCCCTTTCGAACATTACCAGTGTTTAAGAATAAGCAATATCCATCTGATGAAAAATCTTCTTTTTTAGGATAATTAATACCTCGATCTCCATCAATTATTTCAATTTCACTATCTCCCAACTTAACCATTTCCCAGCTTGGGTCTATTTTAATAGTCGGCTTATAATTCTCAACGACCTGCTTTGCACCGTCGATTATTTTTTGATACCCCTCAATTTCCTTTACAATTTCTTCTTGAATGTGTAATGGTGGGAGAGGTATTTTATAAGCTTTAATTGTAGCAGGTGAAATGTTTCCTTGAGCTCCTCCACCAGCATTATCTTGACAATAATTATAAAATTTATCATCAAATAGAAGATACATTAGGTATGTTGGATTTATAATATCTTTATTTGCTTTTATATTAGCAACGCGCTGATTTAACAACAAATTATTTTGCCTTGAAACAGAAACTTTACCTACGGTTGCACCAGTCATTGCAAGTAAAATATCATTTTTATTAATTACATATTTTTCAAGAGACTCATCATAAGGAAAATATTGAATATCGTCGTCTATATTTAAGAATGACTTATTCTCTAAATTACCTATTTTTATTACTGGTAGTGCACCATCAACTTTCTCATTAAGTAACGAATCACTTTTAAATGCAAATCCTGTTATTATTTCGCATACTTCATGTAACTCCACCATTGGATAATTACTATTAACGACAATAGCTTCCTTATATCTTTCCCCGACCAAAATATAATCCTGCTCGGCAATATCCTTTTTACTTGCAATAGTTACAAGAGCATTATCTGACACATCTATACCTTTCTGATAATCCTTAATAATTCTAATTACCTCTGGGATATCGCTACCTTTTACCTCTCTTCTTTGTGCTCCCAGGTCATATCCATCGTTGTTAATCTTTACAAACAGAATTTCATCCTTCTGTTTTGCAAGTGTTTTATCTATCAGCAAAATACTTGTTTTTACACCGCTATATGGATTGAATACCCCTGCAGGAAGTGATATTACTGCATAAAGCAATCCATCCTCAACTAAATATTTTCTTAGAGATTTATAGGCGTTAGCTGATTGAAACACTATACCCTCTGGAACAATAACACCTGCTTTACCCGTAGGGTTTAAGTGTTCCGCTATATAATCAACAAATAGTACTTCTGCACGTTTTGCAGGAATTCTATATCTGTTGTGAGGGATAATACCGCCCTTTGGTGTCATAAATGGTGGATTAGCTAAAATAACGTCATAGGTTTCATCCCATTTGTCAAGACTTGAAAGAGTATCATATTCGCTAATTTGAGGTTTTGCGAACTTATGTAGATACATGTTCACCCTTGATAGCCTAACCATATCAGGAGATATATCATATCCTGCAAAGTTTTCAGTCATTCTCTTTCTATCGTCAGCTGATAAGGTGCTATTTCCGTCATTATCCTTATTTTTCTCTAAAATATGCTTATAGGAACTGATTAAAAATCCTGCTGTACCACAGGCAGGGTCCAATATGCTGTCTGTCTTTTGAGGATCGACTATTTCAACCATCATGTCAATGATATGCCTTGGTGTTCTGAACTGACCTGCGTCACCCTGACTACCCATTATAGAGAGCAGATATTCAAATGCATTACCCAGCTCTTCACTATGGTCGTATGTGAAATCATTGATTTCTTTCAGAAACATATTTAATGTTTCTGCATCACGATAGGGAACATAAGCTCCTCTGAATATATCCCTGAATAACTGTGGCAAATGAGGGTTCATACTCATTTTATCTATACCCTCTGCATACAGATTTGCCCTTTGCTGCCCGCTATTTTCTGGCTGCATGATATTTGACCAGGCATACTTTTCATAATCATCTTTGAAAAATTCCCTGCTACCGCCAAATTCCATACCCTCTATGTCCATATCATCCATGAACTTATAGATTAAAGCTATGGTAATCTGTTCGACCTGCGCCTTTGGATCTGGTACCTTACCTACCAATATATCTCTTAAAGTATTTATCTTTCTCTTAATATCAAAGTTTAACATTCTGCTCCTCCTATGCAACAAATCTTGTTACATTTACATTGTCATTGATATAGTCAACAACTTGCCTCATATTATCTACACCTAACCGCTTTAAGTCTGACATGGTATAGGTGCTGACCTCTGTGCCAAGAAGCTGATATTTTTCGTCTTCTATGATTCTTCTGACATCCTTGTCCAAAATATAGGTTTCAAAGAATCTTTTTATTTCCGTGTACTTATCGGCATGTATTGGTCTGGTCAGTAAATACCTTTCAAATTCATCCTCTATTAACTCTCTCTTTGACTTGAAAGTTGGGATTGCTCCGAATATCTTATCAAGGATTTCCTTTACTGTTACCCGTCTATCAACACCAATTGATTTCTTCAACTTTTCCCAAGTATAGTATTCTGACGGTTTATTCATAATCGTTTCTTCTATATAGTGCTGAACTGCTGCATAGTTGCCTTGCTCATATTGCTCTTTTGCAGTTTCGTCTTCTTTAACCTTGCTTTCAAACTTGTCAAAGAACATCCTGTCAATCTTCATACCCTCATAACCTATAGGTGTTTCATGAATGAATTTTAATGGGTCAGGGTCAAAGTTTTCATACATTGTGCCATCTACTGGCGGTGTTTTAGTATCTGTTCCTTTGCTTTGTGGTTTTGGTAATTTAATTACCTCATCATAATTGAATTTTTCCTCAAAATACTCACAGTTCCCAAAGAAGTCAAACAACTTGAAAGTATCTTTTTCATATTTGTGTTCTTGTGTTTCTCCCGCTATTTTGTTCTTATAGCTGAATTCATACTTTCTTGTACCTCTACCTTTAATTTGTATAAAATCAGTAGGGGAGAAGATAGGTCTTAATAATCCGATATTCAGTAAATCCTCACAATCATACCCCGTTGTCATCATACCCACAGTAACACATACTCTTGTTTTAGATGATTTATAGTTCTCTAAGAACTTTGTAGTACCACTTAAATTATTGTTCTGGAAGTTGATTGTATAGGTCTGAGCATTCATTACATCGGAAGTTATCTGCATAGCAAAATCAGAGTAATACTTATCAGGGAACAATTTATCAGCAAATTCATTTAGAATCTGTGTGATTTTAGCGGCATGCTTACGGCTGACACAGAAGATAATGCTTTTACCTATTTCGCCTGAAATAGGGTCTCTCTTGGCATTTTCCATAAAGGTTTTGACAAACATTCTGTTCGTTTCCTCTGAAAAGAATTTCCTTTCAAAATCCTTAGCAAAGTAAACTTCTTCTTCCTCATCATTATCTTCCGTTTGGTTAATAACGGCATACCCTTCATCTGCAAGAAGCTGGGTTGTTATATCAGTTCTTGCATCTACTACTGTTGGATTTACAAGATACCCATCCTTAACACCATCTAACAGAGAATATCTGAATGTAGGGTCTCCACTTTCGCATCCGAAGGTTTTATATGAATCTAATAATTGTCTTTTTTCCCATGCCCTTGGGTCTGTTGCTTTCAGTTTATCTATGTCAACATTTTTAATATAATCTTTGGGTGTTGCGGTGAGTCCCAGCTTGTACCCAAGGAAGTATTCAAATACCGCCCTGCTGTTTCCGTTGATCGACCTATGACTCTCATCAACAATAAGCAATGAGAAGTCTGTTGGCTTAAAATACTTCTTATATTTATTATTGAACATTAAGGTCTGCACAGTTGACACAACAACCTCAGCTTTTCGCCAGTCTTCAGTGCTTTCCTTAAATACTACTGTATGATAATCAGGGGATAGGTAGTTCTGGAAATTCTTCTTCGCTTGATTTTCCAGTTCTATTCTATCTACTAAAAATAATACTCTGTGAGCATTTCCACTTCTTAAAAACAGTCTGATTACAGCTGCTGATGTCAAGGTTTTACCTGTTCCAGTTGCCATTTCAAACAAGAATCTCTGGTTGCCTTTTTTAACTGATTTCTGTAATGCTTTTACCGCATTGAGCTGATAAGGTCTTAAGAATCTTAGCCCGCTATCCTTTATAAATCTTTTTCTTGTTTCAGGATTTTGATATTCAGGTGCTTCGGCATATCTGGGATTTTTGACTACCGCAATATAATCTTCTTTAACATCCTCATTATATAATCTGGCTGGATCAGCATTAAAAGCTTTATTTTCTCTAATACTTTCACAAGTAGGGAAACTGGTAATTATTTGTGGATTACCCTTATAAATATTCCAGAAATAATGCTGGTTTCCATTAGAAAGGATTACATATTTAATGAATAGAGATTTTGCATATTCTCTTGCTTGCTCTTTACCCACCAATGGGTCTTTATCTTCTGACTTAGCCTCAAGTACAATAAATAGGTGACCATTGTCATCAAGCAACAAGAAATCAATAAACCCGTTCTTAACCTTATCAAAATTCTCACCCATATCATCTACTTGTTTCTTTGAAATTTTAACATTAGGCTCTACTTGAATATTTGCTGGTTTTCCATCCTCATCAAAGAATCTCCAACCTGCTTCTTCAAGTAATTTGTTTATTTTAATCCTCGCTTTAGCTTCTTTAGCACTCACTTAATATCACCACCTGCATCATCATCATCTATATAATCAACAATATCTCCAATATTGCATTGCAGTTCTTTACAAATCTTCCCCAGCACATTCATTTGAACTGATTGCCCTTTAGAAAGCCGTGCCATGGTGTTAGGTCCAATAGCAGCCTTATGCCCAAGGTCTACTTTTTTCATTTTCTTATCTATTAAAAGTTTCCACAGCTTATCATAACTAAACCCCATATAGAAGCACCTCCTAATAATTGCAATATATGGTCTATGATATCATACAATATTTGATTTTTCAATAAATTTACTATCGAATGAGGTATTTTTGATATTGAAAAAGGTAGTGTCCTTAACACTACCGTAATAACACAATCCAATATGCTACTACTCACTAATTTTTGAAGCTATATTACCATTCAGAGTTTCATCGGTTATATAACTGGTCCAACTTCTATTCTTCAACCATGTGATCTCCGAACTCGAATAACTTTTTTCTTCACTTGTTAGCCTCCGAAAATTTTTGCCATCTTCTTACCATATACTTTCTTTTTAGGTTCTATGATTTATGTCCAATATTTGCTCAACTGCAGTATCAGTTTTTATTAATGTCCATCCCAAATCAGCTTTTCTATTGATATAACTACACATTTATAATTATTAGATTATTTCAAACAACATTTCTGGCAAATCACCGAATTTTTGTTACAAAATCTATTGAAAGTGTTGGTATATATAGCTTTTCTCGCTCCAGGAGTAAAAAAGCATTAAAAAGATATCAATTTTTACTTCGAAAAAGTCTATATTGTAATCGCGTCTTACCCCTTATTTTTGTAAACATGCCTTACCCTAACTCTTTTTTCTTTTAGGGTAAGGCATATTGTTCTTTTTAAGGATTTTATACACGTACTGCCTACTTACTTTTGCAAGAGCAGCAATTTCTTCTATACTCATACGGGACCGATAACCCAACTTTATAGTTTCTTCTAATTCAGACTGAGTTGGTTTTTCAATTTTGATATGATTTTGCTTCCTGTAAGTGCTTATTACTTTATAGATATAGGCAGGTGTTGCTTCTGTAAGAAGAGCAATCTCATCGTAACTTTTACCCTGAGAAAAGTAAAACTCAATTTTATCCTTTTTATTTAGAAGTTTACCAGCATTGGCAAGCCTAAGTTCTTCCGCTTTTTCTCGTCTATGAAGCTCATATCTCAAAGCCACCAGTCTGTCATTAGCTGCTTTTTCTTTATCATACTCGGCCTTTATCTCATTAAGTTGCTTATTTGATTTTGCAAGTTCTGTCAATAAGGCTACTTTGTTGTTCGATAAATCTTCTTCAGCAAACCTGATTTTTATATCAGTATTCTTATATGTAATTAACATTTGATTTACCCTTTTGCCTATATTTCAGAATTTCAATCAAGGTCATATTTACCGTGCTTTTCATTTGCTCTAAAGCCACTAATTTATTATTATCGGATCCTTCACTGAGGAGGAAAATAGCTTGAATAAATTCCGACAAGATATTACTTTCATGTCCAAGCTCGATTTCAATTTTCCTTGCAAACGAAAGAATATTTTCATCTTTGACAAAGTAACCATCCTTGATTTGTGATTCCATATCTAATATTGTTTTTCTTAACTCCAGAACTTGTATTTCACTCACTGGTGTACCTAAACTAAACCTCTCAATGATATAGCTTTTCATAGCTAAACCTATCGGCTCTATTGTTATAACCCTGCTTTCTACTAATTTACCCCTCACATTTACAAACATATTAATTCTCCCTATTGCTATCTTGCATTATTATCTTGCAACTTTTTGGATTCTGACCTATCGCTCCCAGATTTAGTGCATGAATCAAACTCTTATCAACAACTCTTCTAACTGGTAATGGTTTACCATATAAAGATTCATTTATCAGATTTAACTCGTCATGATAATCTTCAATCTCAACAAAAGCATTATCACCAACTTTACTAACAGTAACTCTATACCGCTCATGAAGATAAAATGTGAACCTGATTTCATCAAAATCTGAATATTCCTCTAATGTATTATAAATTCTATTGTAAACTGATTCTGTTATAAGATATCTGTATTTATCTTCATAAAAAATAACATAACCTGTTTTAGTTTCAATTGTCTCACTTTTACCGTCCTTATACCTCTGTATATATAACGTGGAATAATAATCTATACTTGACGCATGTTCAGCGATGAACTCCTCGCCATATTCTTTTGAAAGCGCGATTAACAGATTATGTAGATGAGAACCTCTGGTAACTGCGTATACACCAGTTTCTTCTACGAATATATCCTGGAACTGTTTCCTAATAGCTTCAAGTATATTAGAGCTTATTGGAAGCCTGATCTTTGTTTTTATTGTATTTGCCATAATTTATTTCCTCCTTATATTTTTCTTTATTATGTTGAGCTGCATCTATAAACGATACAGCTCTATTTTTTCTGCGCTAATGGCTTCGCGACCATACACCCGTAACCCGCCTGCTTCTTCAATCATTTTTGCGTGACGTTCAAAGTATTCTTCTGGAGTTTCTTTCCATCTTAAACAATCCCACCACCATACAATGGTCACAGGCTTATCAAGTAATTCACTTTCAGAAAACTTTTCAAAGCGTTTTATCTCATCAAGTCTTCCTTGTTTAAAATATATCTCTCTTGAAGTTGGTCCCTCTACATAAATAGTACTTAGGTCATCTTGGTTCTCCAACGTAGACACGGCATTTGCAAGTTTATATGCAGTCGACGATAATTTCCCTAAATCAACTGGTAGAAGTACCCGTACCAAATCTGCATTTCCCTTATATCCCATGCCCCTTGCTGTTTTGCTTGTTACAATGAATGTAATATCTTTCATAAAATAAATCCTCCTGATTTTTAATTTGATAACTTGTTTTATGCAACAAAAAAGGAAACTACAAAAACAACACTTTCATAGAAACACCACCAACCACCAACACCGCCAAATCCATGGTTTTATGTGTGAAGTATCTATTAAGTTGTTTTTTTTAGTTTCCTGTAAGTTCTTTATTTTGTTCAAATACGAACTACACGCTCATCTTAACCTGCCTAATAGGGAAGGTCAACCTGAACGAAAAAAATGTAACACAGCTGTAATATTACATATAATGATGGAAATAAGCTGATTTCAGGCATCTATTACTCCTGCAAGTATTTGCTGATTTCCTGGATCTTTGTTTATAAAAGTCTGAGCAAAGTTTATAAAAAGCTGGACACAATTTATAAAATTCTACTCTTCGCCAATGCCAAACAAATACTGTTAAAAAACTTCTTCGTTTTCATCATTCGTTTTCACACACCAAATTAGGCAAAGCTCTTTATCCTGAGTATTATCGGAACTATATAGGCTACCCCGAACTTCAAAGGGAAGATTATTACCTTGGATTACATTATATGCTTGTATATCCTGGGCATTTTGTTCAACTAACTCAATAAGTCTCCGTTGTAGCTGTATTTTGCTTTTTATTAACTCTCTTTCATCAATTCCATTGGCTACAAATGTTACAACATAAGCAGCATCACAACCTGTCCATTTTACTTCATAGCCCCAAGATTCTTTACCCACTAACTCATATTCTGTTTGTGATCCATCGATGAATACAACAGGTTTTACATGCTCCAAATAGGTTAAATAAGTTTCAAGTTCTTCAAATGTATCATGGGACCGTAGCTTCCAAGTCTTACTCTTGTCAAAATTTAACATATCAAAAGCACTTGGTCTTGTAAGCTCAAAAGTAACAAACCGTGGCAGAATGAAAGTTCTGTCCTTGTTATACTCACCGATTCCAAAATAATTACCCTCTACCAAACTGATTTTTTCTGCCGATAGCTCCAAAATACTATTATCAAGGATATAGTCTGTCAATGAGTGTATTTCTGCTTTCGTAAGAGCTTCCTGTTTCAACGATTCTTTTATAGCTTCAAAAATTAGCTGCCTTAAAGTTGTTTCCCTCATTTACCATCGCCACCTTCATATTATAATTGGTCACATCATCATAACGCATTAAGTGAGCGGATCCCAGAGGATTCTCCTGAAGAAAGCCAAATGCTATTAAGAAATCTGAAAAAGTATAAAGTTTTTGCGTTTTTTATAAAACATCAGCAGATGCAGTCATAGTCTGCATTTGCGCAATTCTTAAAATTAGCATCTCCTATATTGCTGTTAACCCTTATGGCAGTAAGCTTTGTCCATTTATTAAAATCTGATTTTTTGGTCTTAGTAATGATTAAGGAGTAGGGTAGTGTATATTTCATTTAAGATATAATTAAATAGCTGAAGAGGCAAAAAACGCCTAAATGCTTAAAGCTACCCGTTGCCATGTTGCCCAAGTGGGCAACAGGATTTGGGCAACAAAAAACCCACCAACTTTCATTGGAGGGTTTTGGAGCTTCTGAGGGGATTCGAACCCCTGACCTATTGATTACGAATCAATTGCGCTACCAACTGCGCTACAGAAGCAAATTTAGAGGGTTTCAAGCATTTTTTATGGAATGTGTTGCTCGTGTAGGTGCTTGTCATTATTAGAAATCGTCACGAGCAGCTTATTTTTGGGTGGATGCAGCACATTACGAATGTATAGCGAACAAAAAGCTTTATCTGAAGAAATCTATGGTTCACCAATACCCTTATCTCAAACTTATTATAAACCAGTTTCTTTTCGTTCAA
>JGI24711J26586_10001527_pt1 | contig 17596 bp, 18 predicted proteins | sample BioPla3DNA1_FD_26586 | JGI IMG/M metagenome (IMG submission 26586)
AATGCATAATTTCTTGATTTTCTTGCGAAATTATGCATTTTCTCATTGTTTTTTATCTAAGTTGTGCTCCAAGCCTATATTCTAAGGTCTTTAATATTTTATTATGAACTTTATTTACTTCATTATCTGTAAGTGTTTTATTTTCTTGCCTGTAGACAATTGCATAAGCTATAGACTTTTTGCCTTCTGGGATCTGTTCACCTTTATAAATATCAAAAAGTTTTACAGTTTCAACCATTGAACCACCCTGCTTTATAATTATATCCTGTATTTCTTGGACAAGGATACTATCTTCTACTAAAAGAGCTACATCTCTAGTAACTGCAGGATATTTAGGTAAAGGCTTATACTTTTTATTAATATTAGCCTTAGTATATAGTATATCCAAATTTAATTCTGCTACATAAGCTGGTAGATCTAATCCAAATTTATCTGCTACATCTGGATGAACTTCTCCTAAAACTCCAACCTTTTCATTTTTAATCATTAAAGCAGCAGTTTTTCCTGGATGGAATACTGGATTATCGCTTTCTCTTACAAAACTATACTTCTCCACCCCTAAAACTTCTAATAGGTTTTCTACAATACCTTTTAAGTGGAAATAGTCACATTCACCGTACATTCCAGCAGTTAGTATATTTCTCTCCTCTGGTAGCAAGCTTTCATCTTGCAAAGGTATATATACTTTACCAATTTCAAAAAGCCTTGCAATTTCATTGTTTCTAGCATAGTTACGTCCTAAACTTTCCATAATGGAAGGTATAGTAGTAGTTCTCATAACACTATAATCTTCACCTAATGGATTTTTAATTTTCACTGTGTTTCTAAGTTCACTATCAGCAGGTAAATTTATTTTATCAAAAGCTTTCGGACTAATAAAAGCATAGCTTATTGATTGGCTTAAACCAGACGCTAACATAGCATTTAGCACCATGTCATCCATGTGCTGTTTCTGTGTCTTTCCACCTTTTTCAGAAGCAGAATTTATAATTGTTGATGGTAATTTATCGTATCCGTATATTCTAACTATTTCCTCAGCTATATCTTCTTTAATGTTAATATCAGTCCTGAAAGTAGGTACTGTTATTTCAAGGATATTACCATTAATAGTAGTATAAAGCTCTAAGCTATCTAAATATTTTTTCATATCCTCTGCAGACATATCTGTTCCTAAGAACCTATTAACCCACAAGCTGTCTACAGAAAGAATTTTCTCCTTAACAGGCTGTTCATAGACATCTATAGTGCCTTCTACAACCTTTCCTGCTTGCAACTTTTCTACTAAATGACAGGCCCTATCTATAGCTATCTGAGCCATATTTGGATCTAGATCCTTTTCAAATCTTGAGGAAGCTTCTGTTCTTAGCCCTAACTTTTGAGCTGAAACTCTTATATTAGTACCATCAAAATTTGCACTTTCAAATATAACTTCTTTTGTATCATCTTTAATTTCAGAGTCCAATCCACCCATTAAGCCTGCGATACCTATAATTTTATTGTCATCCTTTATACAAAGAACATCCCTGTTAAGTTCTCTTTCTATCTCATCTAGGGTAGTAAACTTTTCCCCTTNACTAGCCCTTTCTATGACAATCTTTCCTGAAGTTATTTCCCTTCTATCAAAAGCATGCATAGGCTGACCTAGCTCTAACATAACAAAGTTTGTTATATCAACGATATTATTTATAGGTCTCACGCCTGCATCTATAAGTCTTTCCTGCATCCATTGTGGAGAAGGTTCAATTTTCACATCAGTTACTGCCCTAGCCATATATCTTCTGCACAGTGGATCTTTCACTTCAACCTTAACAAAATCCGATACATTCTTGTCATTAGATACAGTAAAGCTGGTTTCTGGCATATTATACTTTGATCCTAAAGCTGCAGCAGTTTCTCTCGCCATTCCTACTATACTTAAACAATCAGGTCTGTTAGAGGTTATCTCAAAATCTAATACTGGATTGTCTAATCCTAACACTGTCTTTGTATCTGCACCTATAGGAGTGTCTTCTGGCAAGATCATAAGACCAAGAACTGGTTCATCAGTAGCGATACCCAACTCCTCTTCGGAACACATCATACCAAATGAAGCTACTCCTCTAAGCTTTCCCTTTTTAATTTTTAAGCCTCCTGGTAAGGAAGAGCCATGTAAGGCTACAGGCACTATATCATTTTCCTTCATGTTGCTTGCTCCTGTAACTATTTGAAGAAGTTCTTTCTTTCCAATGTCTAACTGGCAAACAACTAATTTATCAGCATCAGGATGGGGCTCAATCTTTATAATCTTTCCTGTTACTACATTTTGAATTTCGTCCCCAGCTGTTATAATCTCTTCAACCTTTGAGCCGGTCATCGTTAATGCATCGCCTAATTCTTTCACGTCTATATTAACATCTACATAATCCTTTAACCATTTCACTGGTACTTTCATTAATTCAACACCTCCATATGAACATTAATTAAAACTGATTTAAAAATCTCATGTCACTTTCATACAACAATCTAATATCATCAAGGGCGTATTTTAACATAACTATTCTATCTACTCCCATACCAAAGGCAAAACCACTGTACTCCTCAGGATCTATGCCACCCTTTCTCAATACATCAGGATGAACCATACCACAACCCCAAAGCTCTATCCATCCGCTACCTTTACAAACCTTACAACCTTCGCCGTTACATACAAAGCAAGTTGCATCCATCTCTGCTGAAGGTTCAGTAAATGGAAAATGATGTGGTCTGAACTTTGTTTTAATATTTTCACCAAACATTTTTTTAACAAAGCTATCCAGAGTCCCTTTTAAATCTGCAAAAGTAATCCCCTTATCTACTACAAGTCCTTCCATCTGATAGAAAATAGGTGAGTGGGTAGCGTCTACTTCATCAGATCTGTAAACTTTACCTGGAGATATCATTTTAATAGGCGGCTTAGTGTTTTCCATAACTCTAATCTGTACTGGTGAAGTTTGAGTTCTTAAAACTACATTATCGTTTATATAAAAGGTGTCCTGTTCACTTCTAGCAGGATGATTTTTAGGTATATTTAAAGCTTCAAAATTATAATAATCTAGCTCTACCTCAGGACCTTCTTCAATGGTAAAGCCCATTGAAATAAATATTTCCTTCATGCTTTCTAGAGTTACATCTAAAGGATGTCTCTTTCCTATAAGATTTCTCTTTCCAGGTATTGATATATCAATTACATCATTTTTTAATTTTTCTGCTCTTTCTTTACTCTTAATTGCTGAAATTGAGTCCTTTAATGCATTTTCTATAGCAGTTCTTACTTCATTTGCAACCTTACCTACTACAGGCCTTTCCTCTGCACTTAAAGCTCCCATTCCTCTTAGAATAGCAGTTAACTCACCTTTTTTTCCAAGATATTTCACACGAACAGCTTCCAATTCACTGCTAGTGGAAGATTTATCTACTTCCACTAAAGCTGCAGCCTTAATGGCTTCTAATTTTTCCTTCATTGTACTTCCCCTTTCATAATTTATAAACAAAAAGTAAAAAACCGCCCCATAAAGGGACGGAAGATCCGCGGTACCACCCTAATTAACAGTATAAAAGATTTACTGTTCTCTTAGTTAAAGTTATCGGTTTTACCCGCCAAATGCTAAAGTTAATTAATCTTAATTTCACATTTGGAACTCCGGAGCGAACTTCACTATATTAGTCCCAAAAAAGGCTTTCAGTCATGACCTTTTCTCCCTGCTGGTTTTCCTATAGCTACTCTCTCCATCAAAGTATGGTTTTTGTAGTTTTAATTAATGCTTTCACATAATTATAACTATTGTTTATAAAAATTTCAACTTTATTTTGAATTTTGTCTTAATACCTCATAAAGCATTACAGATGCTGCTACCGAAACATTAAGAGATTCCGCGCCACCAGGCATGGGGATTCTCACCTTTATATCAGCCATATTTTCCACTTGTTCACTGATACCATTCCCCTCATTACCTACTGCTATAATTAATTTATTACTATACCTTACATCATAAAAGTTATCCTTTGCCTCTAAGGAACTGGCTACTAGCTTATAGCCTTCCCTTGACATATGAGAAATTAACTCTAAGTTCTTATCCTCAATTACAGGTATATAGAAGATAGACCCCATAGTAGCCCTTAAGGTTTTTTCATTATATGGATCTACAGTACCTGAGCTATATATTACTCCTTTAGCCCCTACTGCGTGAGCTGTTCTAATAATTGTACCCATATTTCCAGGGTCTTGCACCTTATCTGTCAACACAAATAGACCNTGGGAAAAATCTAAATCTTGATGCCTTTTTCTTATTACAGCTGCCATACCTTGTGGAGTTTCTGTACTGCATATATCACGGAACAAATTATCTTTAACTATATATTTTTCTGTCAAAGATGCTGATTCCATAAAACTCATGTATTTATCCGCCTGTCCTTGTGACACTAAAAGGCAGTCTACCTTAGCTCTAGATTTAAAGGCTTCCTCTACAAATCTAAAACCTTCAATGAAGAATTTCTGATGTCCGTCCCTATATTTTTTTTCCTTCAATTTTTTAATTTCTTTAATTAATTTATTATCCTTACTCTGTATAAAATCCACTGCCATTTCCCTCATCTTCTTATTCTCTTGTCATGTTTTCAATTTTATTCAATTTGTCAGAACTTCCAATAGCTACAATAATATCTCCTTCTTCTATAGAATCCTCTCCTGCAGGAGCAACTTTTACTTTTTCGCCTTTCTTTATAGCCATTATGTTAATTCCATACTTAGCTCTTATATCTAATTCCTTAAGGGACTTGCCTTTCCATTCCTTAGGCACCACCATTTCTGCTATGCTGTAATCTGGTGATAGTTCAATATAGTCCAAAATATTAGCTGAAAGTAAATTGTGGGCTACCCTAACACCCATATCCTTTTCTGGCAGCACTACCCTATCTGCTCCAATCTTATATAGAACCTTAGCATGGAGTTCATTTTGTGCTTTAGCTACAATATATCCTACTCCCATCTCTTTTAACAGCAGGGTAACCATAGTACTAGCCTGTATGTTAGAACCTATTGTAACCACAGCTACATCAAAGTTTTTGATACCTATACTTCTAAGAGAGTTTTCGTCTGTAGCGTCTAATTGAACAGCATGTGTAACACTTTCGGAAATTTCTTGAACCATNTCTTCTTCTTTATCTATAGCTAAGATATCATTACCTAATGAATATAAAGTTTTCGCCACAGAAGTACCAAATCGGCCTAAGCCTATTACTACATATTGAGTCTTTCCCATAAAAATACACCTCTAACCAATCAGTATTTTTCCTTCAGGATATCTTACTGAACTATTCTTTTTATATTTACCTAATGACAAGGCTACTGTCAAAGGTCCCACTCTGCCAGTATACATTAATAGTATAATAAACACCTTACCAATGTCACTTAAAAAAGGCGTTACCCCTAAGCTCAAGCCTCCTGTGGCTAAAGCTGAAGTGGCCTCAAACAACAAATATTCTAAAGTAAAAGCTGAATTACTTTCCGTCATTAATAGTAGTACAGTTGCCAGCATAATTAAGAACAAACCTAATGTTACAATTAGAAAGGACCTTAAGACTAAGCCTTTGGAAACTCTTTTTTTAAATATTTCCGTCTCTTCCTTGCCCTTTATTGTACAAACAATAGTCATTATTATAATTGCTACAGTAGTAATTTTTATACCTCCAGCAGTGGACCCTGAAGAACCTCCAATGAACATTAGTATTATAGTTAACAACCTTGAAACCGGCATCATATCGATAGTTGATATAGTACTCATCCCTGCTGTTCTATGGCTAATTGAAGTAAATAATGAATTAGTGATTTTATCTACTGTAGACAGATCCCTCATAGTTTGAGGGTTATTACACTCTAATATGTAAATCAAAAGAGCCCCACCAAATATTAAGACTAAGGTCATGGTTATNACCACCTTTGAATGTAGTGATAATTTCCTTGACACTTTATAATTATATATATCAGCCCAAACTAAGAAACCTAAGCCGCCTATAGCAATTAATGTGGCGAAGGTTAATAAAACAAGAGGATTTCCTCTCCAACCTGCCAGGCTTACAAAGGGATTATCTATCGTACCAAATAGATCAAGGCCACCATTACAAAAGGCGGAAATAGCGTGCCATACACTATAATAAATACCTTTCAGCCAGCCATATCTTGGAATAAACTCTGTTGAAAAAATCAGCGCACCTATGCCCTCTGTAATAAAAGTAAATGCCAAGATGTATTTCTCCATCTTAACTAACCCTTGCATATTGAAAGTATTCATTGACTCTTGAAGAACTAGTCTATCTCGAAGAGTTATTTTCTTACCTAAAATAATAGCTAACATAGTGGCAAAGGACATAAAGCCTATGCCGCCAATTTGCACTAGTATTATTATAACAGTTTTGCCAAAATAGCTCCAATGGCTACCAGTGTCTAAGTTGGCAAAACCAGTTACACAAACTGAAGATGTGGCTGTAAATATACTATCAATAAAAGATGTACTTTCTCCACTTGCTGATGAGATCGGAAGTGATAACAAGACCGCACCAATAAAAATTAACGAAGCAAATCCTATGGAAAGAATTTGTACTGGACTTAATTTTACACTTCTTTTTTTGCTTAAATTCACAAACTCACCTCAATTTTAACTACCCTATTACTATTATATCCTTATTTTCTACACTCCTTAACAATATCCTCTATGAATTAGTAAAAAAATAAATGCGGCTGTCCGCCGCATTCTTATATTATATTATGTTATGCATTTAATTGAGCTTTAGCAACCTGAACCAAATCAGCAAATGCCTTTGGATCATTTATTGCTATTTCTGATAACATCTTTCTGTTTATATCTATTCCTGCTAACTTAATTCCATTCATGAATCTTGAATAAGACAAGCCATTTTGTCTACTAGCAGCATTGATTCTTGCTATCCATAGCTTTCTGAAATCTCTCTTCTTAAGCTTTCTTCCTACATAAGCATTTCTTAATGCTCTTATTACACTTTCATTAGCAGTCTTAAACAGCTTGCTCTTTCCACCATAGTATCCCTTTGCAAGCTTCAATATTTTTTTATGTTTTTTACGTGCATTCATTGCTCTTTTTACTCTTGCCATTTTCTTTACCTCCTTCTACCGCTACTCTATTATAGATATGGTAATAATTTCTTCATTGCTTTTTCTTGTGCAGTTGAAACATATGCAGTTTTTCTTAAATTTCTCTTTCTCTTTGAACTCTTTTTAGTCAATATATGACTTCTAAAAGCCTTAGCTCTCTTTAATTTTCCTGTTCCAGTCTTCTTAAATCTTTTTGCAGCACCTCTATGAGTTTTCATTTTTGGCATGTTTTTTCCTCCTCCCAAGTTTAAGCTCTTTTTGGAGCTAATATTAATATCATATTCCTTCCTTCCAATTTAGCAGCTTTCTCAACTACTGATACGTCTTGAAGTTTTTCGACAAATTTATCAAGTATCTTTTTACCGATATATGAATAACCCGCTTCTCTTCCTCTAAACCTCACAGTAACCTTAACTTTATCTTCATCAAGAAGGAATTTTTTAGCGTGATTAGCTTTAACGGTTATGTCGTGTTCCTCAATACTAGGACTTAATCTAATTTCCTTCACATGAACTACTTTTTGCTTTTTTCTAGCTTCCTTTTCCTTTTTTGTCTGTTCATAAAGGAATTTTCCGTAGTCCATTATCTTGCATACCGGCGGATTAGCACCTGGAGATATCAATACTAAATCCTTATCCTTTTCTTCTGCAAGTTCAAAAGCCTGGGAATTAGACATTATACCAAGCATTACACCATCCTCGGAAATTACCCTTAACTCTTTTTCTCTAATTTCATCGTTAATAAGATAATTTTTACTTATAATTTTCACCTCCGGATTAGTTTGGGGCCACTCCTTATCTCCAGATAATCCTTCAATAAAAAAAGCGGCACAAAGCCGCTTCATATCCAACATGTTACCATAACCTTACTAGCCATGCTGTAAGGTGAGAAACGGCTGTCTCTACTTGACAGGTAACATTATACTATCTAATTTTTACCTTGTCAATATAAAATTTTATTAAACCCGAATAACTCCCATGTTAGATTTACAAAGTTCACATTTTTCACAAATGTGAACTCTATCTGCAAAGACATTGTTGATTGTATCTATAATCTCTTTATTTATACAATTTTGCACTCCATGAATATTAATACTTTTAGGTGCATTAGTTATTAGACCACTTATTATTAAATCCTCTAAATTATTTTCAGTGATTTTTTCTCCAGACAATTCATTTAAAAACTCTCTCAGCATATCATTACCGTCTTTATCCCGAATAAAGTACTTTCCATTAGGGTCTATTATTATATTAACGGTTTCCAGTTTACTATCTTGTATTTCCACGAAATATTTAAGAAGTTTAATAAATTCACTATATTCCTTTTCAACCATATATTTTTCTACTACTTTATCTATTATAAAATCTATATCTTCCCTCAATTCTCTCATTCTAAAAGTTATGAAGCCATTTATATTAATTTCATCGTTTTCTTTTAAGCAAGAAATAATCTTATTAATTATATTGTTCTTTCTATTCATGCAATAAATACTACAGTCATCTATATTTAAATCCTCACCTTTAAGCATCCTCATACTTAAAATTTCTACATCTCTTATTTCATCAGGCTTAAGAAAGAAATACGTATCATTTAAAAAATTCATCATATCTCTATCATAAAACTCACAAACAGCTATTTTGTAAAGTATATTTGCCATATATAAATTAAATGTATTTACTATCTTATCATTATACTCTTCTTCACTACAAAATATTTTTATAAATTGCATTTCTCCTACTATGCTTTCAGAAATTCCAATCAGGATACCTTTGCTTTTTAGATACTCTTTCAATTCATTTATATCCCCTATTAAGTCTCTTCTTCCCTCATAAACTACTGTCAGAAGCAACATCTGTCTCACTCCCTTCTAAAATTAGTATGTGTTTATTTTCAGTGTCTATACAAGAAAATTAATACAGTAATCGACAGGTTGCTATAAAGGCTTTGACATAAATTCTATTAAATTATAAAATTATGTATGTCACTTTTTTTCTATCTGAATATATAAACTAAGGGAGGAGATTAAGATAAAACACTGCTTAGTTGACAGCAGAATTTCAGAAGTTGAGCTAAAGGAATTATACAAGTTGGGGATTGAAGCGGTATTATGTCCAAAATGTCAGAATCTTTATGATGCCATTAGTAGCCATCCTGACATACAGGTCTTTCAATTAAATAAAAATCATTTAATTGTACAAAATCAACTTGACGACCATCTGTTGAAGAAACTGAAATCCTTAGGAAAAAAAATAAGTTTCTCTACTAATAGCTTATCTAATAAATATCCTCATGATATAATATTAAACTGTTTTATATTAGGTGAATTATTCATTCATAACATTAAGTACAGTGATAGTAAAATTGTTGAATTACTACCAGAAAACACAAGAAAGATTCATGTCAACCAAGGTTATTCAAAATGCTCTACAGCAATTGTTAATGATAAGGCTGTAATCACCAGTGATCCAAGTATAGCAAAGGCTTTATCCATTGAAAAAGTCGACGTTCTTTATCTACCGCCGGGAGATATTATTCTAGAAGGTATGAATTATGGATTCATAGGAGGCTCTTGTGGTCTATTAGATTCAAAAAATATAGCCTTCTTTGGGAACTTGGATAAATATATATACGGAAGGGAAGTTAAGGCTTTTTTAAAAAAACATAAGCTTAGTTGGCATAGTTTGTCCAATGGCAAACTTATAGATAGAGGAAGTATACTTATGCTTTAGAAGGATAAGTATACTTTATTTTTTCAGCTACAAGTAAAAAGTAAAATATATGTAAATTATTATATAGAAAAAGCTAGAAATGGCGATACTAAAATTCGTAACAAACTTATAAAGGATTATCAACCCTTTATACTAAAATCTGTAGCCAATGCAAGCAAAAAAAGTATTGATATAAAAAATAGCGATGAGTTTAGCATAGGATTATTAGCCTTCAACGAAGCCATTGACAGTTTTAATATTGACAAGGGATTAAACTTCTTCAGTTTCTGCAATATGCTTATACATAGTAGAATTATAGATTATTACAGAAAAAATAAGAAAGAACAGTTGGTTTATCCATTTACATATTTTCAGCAGGATGATGATAATAACTTCGAAGAGACTTACTTAGCCAGCAATGTGGAACGGGGCTACGAAAACATTGAAAGTGAAGATGAGATAAGTCTTTTTAAACAGCGATTAAATGAATTTAATATAAGTCTAGACACCCTTGTTAAATCTACCCCTAAACATAAGGATTCAATAAAACTATGTGTTAGAATAGCAAAAACCTTATCTGAGGATCCTATTCTTTTTAGAAGACTTATGAAAAATAAAACTATCCCATTAAAGGAATTACTAAAGCTTGTTGACGTCCATCAAAGAACCATTGAAAGAAACAGGAAATTCATAATAGCAATATGCCTAATAATAAAAAGTGACCTAACAGTTTTAAAAAGTTACATTGAAAATATTGTTGGGAGGGATTCTTTAAATGAACTGTAAAGGAACTATATTAGAAATACAAAGAGATGCAGTTATAGTACTCACTGAAGATTGCAGATTTGTTCATGTAAAGAAGTATCCAAATATGTTTATAGGCCAGCAAATAAACATTAGCGCCCGGAAACATTTTGAAAAGCTCAAGAATAAAAAAATACTTTCTGCATTATCTGCCATAGTAGCTGCAACAATTTTTTTAATTTTTTTTCTATCTCCCGCTAACACTTCTATTGATACCTACGCTTACGTAGATCTAGACATGAATTATAGCCTAAGCTTAATCATTAACAGAAATGGGCAAGTAGTTAGCCTTCAAGCTAATGACGATAAAACTGCAGCATTGATTAAGGATATGGACTTTAAAAATAAAAATATAAATGAAGTTCTTTTAAGTCTATTAGAGAAAGAAAAGAAAGATGAGAATTCAGACAACTCTAAGGTTTTGCTTATATCTACCTCTTTACAATCAGATTTTTTTCAAAATGATAAAGAAATAGAAAAAGAACAAGAACATCTAAGAAACCTAATGGATTCACTTAAAAACTCAGTGACTACTAAAGATAGCCAAGAAAAAACTATTAAGGTTATTTATTCTACTGCTGCTAATAAGGAAATTGCATCAGATCTTCGTATATCAATGTTCAGGTACTATGCTTATACAAAACTTAAAACCATTAATCCTTCTATTACTTTGGAAGAGGTGAAAGAAAAAAGCGAAGAGGAACTATTAGATCTTCTTGAAAATTCTAGCTTACCAAAAGAAAACACTTCTAATAATGAAAAAGATAATACTACTAAAGAAGAAACAACTAATGATAATAATAAGCCCAAGGATAAATCAAGTGATAAGGCAGATCATGATTCAAAGGATAAGTCAGATAGTCAGTCACAGGACATTAGTCCAAAGCCTTCCAAAGAAACAGAAAGGAAAAGCTGGCAGCTTAATACAAATTATAGTTTAGGCACAGAAATAAGCTTTGAAGGAATTAATTATAAATGTATACATAGTCATACTTCTTGTGAAGGTTGGGAGCCCCCAGTTGCTCCTAGCCTTTGGCAGAGAATCTTGTCCAATGAAGAAGAAGGTCAGTGGTTTACCAATGTATATTATTCTCTTGATACTATAGTTATATATAATAAGGAAAAATATAAGTGTATACAAGCACATAGATCCCATACTGGCTGGGAACCTCCGAATGCATCTGCCTTATGGAAAAAAGTTAATTGAAAACAGCCAGATAAAAAGCTGTAGGAAAATATTTTCCTACAGCTTACTAAATTTACTTTTAAAATTCTACTTGTTTTTATTGCACTTTCCAAAGAGCAGGCACAATTGGTGGTTGCCATGTGGACAATGAGGTATGGCCTTGAATGCATTTATATGTCTTCCCATCATAGCTCACAATGTCCCCTGTCCTATATGCAGTATTAGGTTTCCACTCTCTACTGTCTGGTGTTGGATTTGGCTTTGGTTCTGGTTCAGGTTCAGGTTTAGGTTCAGGCTGTGGTTCTGGCTTTGGTGATGGTTCAGGGTCTGGTTTTGGTGTTGGATTTGTAGAAGATGTAAAGGATTTAAATTTATTTGTAAATTCAAATTCTGATTGAACCAAGCTACTACAAGTAGGAGAAGCATAAGGTAGAGCTCCACCACTTCCATTATCTCTAGTTGAAGACCACATTGATAGCATCTTCACCCAGCTAGTAGACTTAGCCCAGGAAACTAGCTTTTCAGCGTCTTTTGGATAAAAGACTTCAGCGACTACATCATTTCTGCCAATCATAGGTGTTATTCCTATCTTAGTATCAAGTCCAATTTTTTTGCATTGTTCATATGTATTCTTTCCTGTTTCTATAGCGTAATCCCCCTTCTTTCCATCTGGATTAGGAGCCGCCCAACTACCAAAATCCATAGCCATTACATTAACTACATCAACTNGGACTCCATTAGCCTTTGCATTTTCTAGTAGATATAAACCATCATTAGTAAGTCCAGATGGTAGTGCCGGCAAGCAAAATGCTATAGTTAATCCAGGATTTTTTTCCTGCAAGCCTTTAATAGCCTTATTTCTTCTGTCTACTGAAGCCTTATCTGCCACGGCAGCACCTTCTATATCAAAGTCTACCCATTTAGGTTGATATTAATCTCATCCAAATAATAATCTTCTGACAGCGGCACTACCCCACCCCAGGCAGGATTCCCATTACCATCACTGGTAATAAAGGCTAATGTATAATACTTTTGGCCCGTTTTTTCAAAACAATTATTAATACTAAATTGAAGATATAGCATCACATCTACGTATGGAGCAAAGATCTTATCTGGCAAACCATTATTAGCTGTTACTTTAGAAGTCTGTAGCTTATTTTCTTTACCATTAGGATAGGCTGATACATTGGTTAGATTCTGAAATAAGAAAACCCCAATGGAAACTAATAGAACACCTCCTATGTACTTTAAGATTGAACTTTTTTTCTTTTCCCATTTTATAAGCACCTCCGAAAGATATTGTTTTGGTTACAATATATACATACGGAGCTCTTTATATATTTCAGTGGTATAGATTATTACAATTGTGTAAACACTCTATAAATTAATTTCCAGTAGGCAGAAGTTTCTGCATGGAAACTTTTTAAAGAAAAATTAAAAAGACACATCAAAAGATGTGTCTTTTTCTCTATGGAGGCGCCACCCAGATTTGAACTGGGGATAAGGGTGTTGCAGACCCGTGCCTTACCACTTGGCTATAGCGCCATATAAAATTTTGGAGCGGAAGACGGGATTCGAACCCGCAACTTTCACCTTGGCAAGGTGACACTCTACCATTGAGTCACTCCCGCATACCTGGTGGCCAGACCAGGAATCGAACCAGGGACACGAGGATTTTCAGTCCTCTGCTCTACCGACTGAGCTATCTGGCCAAATTGGCGACCCAGAAGGGACTCGAACCCTCGACCTCCGGCGTGACAGGCCGGCACTCTAACCAACTGAGCCACTGGGCCAATAAATAGTGGTGGGCACAACAGGGATCGAACCTGTGACCCTCTGCTTGTAAGGCAGATGCTCTCCCAGCTGAGCTATGCGCCCACTATTTCTGAAGACAAATATTATTATAATGGGATTTAGTAATATTGTCAACAGTTTTATTTAAGATTTTTACTTTTGATTTAAAATCCTGCCTACATCTTCCTTATCAAAGTAATAGGATTGATTACAAAAATGGCACTTAATTTCTTCCTTGCCTCCTTCTGCGTATATTTCTTCTAAATCCTTCTTGCCTATACTAATTAAGGCCTTTTCTACCTTTTCTCTACTACAATCGCATTTAAAAATTGGTTCTTTATATTGCATAATCTTTATAGACATATCTTCAAATAGTTCCTTCATAATAGTCTCTATGTCTTTGCCACTGTCTAGCTGAGCAGTAATAGACTTCATCTCCTCCAGTCTATAGGTAACTAAATCTGCTACTAAGTCACTGGCTCCAGGCATCATTTGTATTATAAAACCTCCTGAGGCTCTTATGGATAAGTCACCATTTACAAGAACCCCCACCCCTACAGCCGTTGGAGTTTGCTCTGACTGTGCGAAATAATAAGTTAAGTCATCGCCAATTTCTCCTGTAACTATAGGTATTTGACCAACATAAGGCTCCTTTAGACCGATATCCCTAATTATGGTAAGCATGCCATTGGTACCAATTGCTCCACCTACATCAAGTTTGCCTTGCTTATTATTAGGTATATCCACTTGAGGATTTCCTATATATCCCTTCACCCTACCTTCAGGGTATGCTGTTACTACTAGGTTGCCTGCAGGTCCACCTCCGTTTATTTGCAATGTTAACACATCTTTTTCATTTTTAAGCATTGATCCCAACATAGCTCCACTGGTAAGCATTCTACCTAAAGCTGCCGCTGCTGTAGGACTACAGCCATGAATTTTTACAGCTTCATTTACTAAGTTACAAGTAGAAGCAGCTACAAATCTAACAGATCCTTCTGCAGCAGTTCCTATTATTAGCACATCCTTCATTTTATCATTCTCCTCTACTGAAATTTTTTCTCACAAAATATGTTATTCTCTCTGTAGTTGTTTTTACCGAACTATCAGTGTAGTTGTCCAACTTACTTGCAATAGATAAACCCGAGTCCTCTAAAGCCTTAGCTATTTCATCTTCCCTATAAATTCTCTCCAGATGAACTTCATCAAATCTGTCATAAAGGTCACCATCTTTTATAAAGAAGGTAAGATACATTTCCAATAAATTGCCTTCCAAGGTGTTTTCCCATATATAGACTATATCTTCCTCATTATATGTAAAGGTATTGTTAGCTAAAATATTTTCTAATTTATACTGGCTATTTATATCGAATACAAATAGGCCCTGATCTTTTAAATGGTTGCGAATACATGTAAAGAATTTTACTAAGTCTCCGTCTTCAGTTAAGTAGTTAGTACAATCCATAGAACATGTGATTAAATCAAACTTTCTGTTTAAATTAAGTGCTCTCATATCCTGCCTTACGAATTTTGCTTTAAGTTTTTTACCTCTAAACTTGTTTTCAGCCATGATAAGCATATCTTCTGATAGATCCACGCACCAATTATTATTAAAAAACGGAACAATATTTATTGCTAAATTACCTGTACCGCAACCAATATCTAAATAATCATCTTTTTCATTATTAAAACTATTATATTTATCTAATATAAATTTACTCCAGGATAGATAATCTATATCTTCATAGATTAATGTATCGTATATTTTTGCAAACTTATTGTAAGCGTTCATTCAACCCCCCCTAGTAACTGTCTCATCCCACTTATTTTATATTCAATAAAAGTATTAGTCAACAAGCTATTTACTTTTAGATAAGATCTCTTTATTAGTTGGAAGTTTCAGACTTTTTTTACGTTTAGTCATTATCCCTCCTATTCGTCCTGTTTCCTCAGCGGATAGTCCACTCCACCCATACTTATCCACCTTCTCTCTTAAACCTAATTCTTCCGCTATTTCATATTTGATTTGTTCCCTTAGCTTTTCAGCTTCTGTTAATTCCTTATTGGCCTTTAATTTTGCTTTAATTACCTTTTTAAGCGGTGTTTTTCCCATTATTATTACCTCCCTTACCTCTCAGCTATTATTTTCTACTAATAAAACCCCAATTATACATCTTTCCATTGAAATATTTTTCTATTAAGTATATAATTTTTTTAAGTAAATCTATATAATAGTAGTAGGTATGTAAACTGCATAATTATATTTCATCCCTTTTATAAGGAATGAGAACATTAATAAATTGTGCGGTTTTTCCTTTCTTGAACTATTGTACTATTATAATAAAGTGAGGGATCAGTATGAGTATTTTTAAAGGAAGCGGCGTTGCAATTGTTACTCCTTTTAATGAAAATGGTGTAAATTTTGAAAAACTAAGAGAGCTTATTGAAGCTCAAATAAAAGGTGGCACTGATGCACTAATTGTTTGTGGCACAACTGGCGAAGCTTCCACTATGACAGAAAGTGAAAAGAAGGAAACTATTAAATTCGCTGTGGAGGTTNTTAATAAGCGTATACCTGTTATCGCAGGTACAGGTAGCAACAACACTAGCGATACAGTTAAAATGAGTAGCTGGGCAGAATCAGTGGGTGTAGATGGCTTGTTAGTAATTACTCCCTACTATAACAAAACAACTCAAAAAGGGTTAGTTGCCCACTTTGGAGAAGTAGCTAGCAATGTAAAAATTCCTATAGTGCTTTACAATGTGCCATCAAGAACTGGTATGAATCTCTTACCATCTACCATATTGGAATTAACTAAATACGAAAATATTGTTGCTGTTAAAGAAGCTAGCGGAAATATAAGCCAAATAGCTAAAATCAAAGAACTCTGCGGTGATAAAATCCATATATATTCCGGCAACGATGATCAGATTATACCAATCTTATCCTTAGGTGGCTCTGGAGTTATATCCGTAGCTGCTAACATTCTTCCAAGAGAAATTCATGATATTTGTTATGAATATTTTAATGGAAACTTAAAGAATGCTTTGGATCTACAACTAAAGTATCTATCTTTGATAAATGCACTATTTATCGAGAACAATCCTATTCCTGTGAAAAAGGCTATGAATCTAATGGGTATGGAAGTTGGTCAAGTAAGACTTCCTCTTGTAGATATCTGTGAAAACAATGAAACTATATTAAAAGAAGAACTTAGCAAACATGGTCTTATTTAATGGAGGTAACTATGATAAAAATTATTCTAAACGGTTGTAATGGCAGAATGGGTAAAGCCATATCAGAACTAGCTAAAGGTTATAGCAACCTGCAAATAACAGCCGGTATTGATAAATTCGCTGTTGGAGAAAGTAATGCTTTTCCAGTTTACACTGAAATATCAGATTTCACTGGGGATTGTGATGTAGTATTAGATTTCTCTAGTCCAAAATCTTTACCCAGTTTATCAAAGTATTGTGTAGAAAAAAAGCTTCCATTAGTACTTTGTACCACAGGCTATAATGAAGAAGAACTTAAGAGTATTGAAAAACTAAGCAATGAGATTCCAGTATTTCGCTCTGGAAATATGTCACTAGGTATAAATATTTTAAGCAACATCCTTAAAAAGATATCACCAGTCCTATTTAAAGATTATGATATTGAAATCATAGAAAAGCATCACAACCAAAAGGTTGATTCTCCTAGTGGAACTGCATTGCTTTTAGCTGATAGTATAAAAACATCCTTAAATGACAAAGTAGATTACATTTACGGCAGAGAAGGTCTTAAAAAGAGAGATAAGAAAGAAATAGGCATTCATGCTGTAAGAGGTGGTTCTATTGTTGGTGAACATGAAATTATCTTCGCTGGTAAAGGAGAGACTATAGAACTAAAGCATACAGCCCTATCTCGAGACGTTTTTGCCTCTGGCGCCTTAAGAGCCTGTGAGTATATGGCTGGCAAAG
>JGI24711J26586_10001538_pt1 | contig 17509 bp, 15 predicted proteins | sample BioPla3DNA1_FD_26586 | JGI IMG/M metagenome (IMG submission 26586)
TATATCAAGCTTTACATCTATTAAGCTATTAAAAATAATTTCTAACTCTTCTATCTTGCTAATGCCTAAAACATTCAACATTCTTTTAATCTTAGTTTGATTACAATTAGAGCCTTGCTACCTATTGCACTAAATACTTCTTTGTTTTTTAAAACCACTTCTTCTCCAAAAAATATTCTAGTGGGCATTTCATACTTAAAATCCATAAGTTCTTCTCCTAACTTTGATTGTATATCTTTTATGTGATTTTTCTTCTAATGGCAGTCTACATCATAAAACATTGTAACCTTTTGCATTTTTATTTTATCTCATACAGCATTAAGTTACAAGTTGTTCAGATACTTTAAATAGAATTAGGGTTTTCTGGTATCATCTCTCCATAAAATTAATATGAAGAAAGTGATACTAGAAAACCCTTTATTTATCATGTTTATGTATTTAGTAGATNGGTATATCTTCGTATAATTCCTTATTATCCATAAATTATATTTCTTTATTATCTATCAATTATTTTAGTGTAACAGTCCCAGAATATACAGTAAATATGTTTACTCGTACCCAAGCATTCATTATATATTCTACTGGTATACAAGAATAACCTGATAATTTGAGTGTACCACTATATTGGCCGTCATCATATTTAATTGATGGAGGCACATATCCACCAAGCCCAGCTTGTACAAGATAAAGTTGTGAAATAGGAACAATATAAGTATAGGAAGCTGTCTGATTTATATTTTTAGTTATAACTCTGTCATCATAAGCAGTTACTGTACCAGAATATGATCCTACTATTTTCACTTGTATGATATTTCCCCCAACATAGGAAACTTGACAATAATGAGTTTGTATATCAAGTGTACCCTTATATCCCTCCCTATTATAAGATACAGTTGAAGGTATATGAGACCTTGGTGAAGCCAAAAAATTCATTGCCTCTTTAGCGTCTATTCTAAAGGTATAAGTCCGCTCTTCTGTCACAGTTTTGGTGGAACTAGATGCTAGGGCTGTAGTAGAGAAGCTAGTTAAAACAAAAATCATTACTAACAAAAAACAAGTTACTTTCTTTGACAATTTAATCATAGATAACATTGTTATTACCCCTTTCATACTTTTTATAATAGATAATAAAGTTACNCCTAAATTTTACTATTTTTTCTTCAATATGTCAATATTTAACACCNTGAATATGGTCAAATATAGCAATACTTCTCTTTAAGGTTCCCTGTAAATATGAAATAAGAATGCCATAGTTAGTTATGGGCACCTGTTGATCTCGGGCACATTTTTGGCGGTACTTCATCTCTCTTTCATTAAGCATACAGCCTCCGCAGTGTACAATCAGCTTATATTCAGNAAGATCATCGGGAAANTCCCTGGCTGATGTAAATTTAAAATTTATTTGCTTGTTAGTATACTCCCTAATCCAACGGGGAAGCTTTACAGTCCCTATATCATCACACTGCCTATGATGGGTACATCCTTCTGATATTAGAACAGTGTCACCATCCCTAAGGGAATCTAGGACATATACACTTTTCACAACATTCTCAAGATTACCCTTATATCTAGCAAATAATATGGAGAATGAAGTTAAATAAACATCTTCAGGTGTATCAATAGCCACCTTAGAAAAAACCTGACTATCGGTAATTACTAGTCTTGGCTTTTTTTTAAGATTCATAAGAGTTTCTTTAAGTTCAGTATCTTTTACTACAATGGCTGTTCCATTAGCATCTAATATATCACGAATGGTCTGTTGCTGAGCCAGTATAAGTCTTCCTTTGGGAGCGGCCTCATCAATAGGTGTAACAAGGACAACAAAATCTAATGGCTTAATAAAGTCACCCACAATTTTCCGTTTGGGCTCATCCATGATAGCCATGCCAGCTATTTTCTCTTTTAAAACATCAATCCCGAACCTTGTTTTTGCACTAACATGAATTGTGTTATCAGTTTCAGCTGGTACTTGTCCTAGTAAATCCAGCTTATTATAGACAAGTATATGATTTATATTCTTTTTACGGAACTGATTAATCAGGTCTTCATCTTCTTTTGATTTACCACAGATTGAATCGATTACTAGAACTGCAATATCTGTTTTATTAAGTATTTGGTAACTTTTTTTTACACGAAGCTCTCCTAAATCTCCTTCATCATCTATCCCTGGTGTATCAATTATCATAACAGGACCAAGGGGAGGAAGTTCCATAGATTTATATACAGGATCAGTGGTTGTACCTTTTACATCTGATACGACAGAAATATCCTGACCTGTGAAAGCATTTACAATACTGGATTTACCCGAATTTCTTCTCCCAAAAAAACTTATATGTATACGTTCTGCTGAATGTGTTTCATTTAAACTCATACCACTTCCCCCTTTAAAACACAAAATCACGATTTCCATTACTGATTTTTATTAAATTCTCTTCTACAAGCTTCTTCACTGTATTATCTGGGATTTTTTCTATTTCTCTTTGAATAAATGCTTGGCAGGCCTGCTTTGTTCCATCCATAGCATAATCCTCCATATACTCCCTCAAAGTCATAATGGCATTGGGATGGCAAAAGTTGTGTATCTGTCCACTCTTACTAAGGCTCATAAATCTATTACCTGTCCTGCCCTCCCTATAACAGGAAGTACAAAAACTGGGAAGGTAGCCTAGTTCAATCAACCACCTAATAACTTCATCAAGAGTTCTTGTATCACTAATATCAAACTGTGAAGAATTTTCATCCTCTGCTTCTGGCTGACTATATCCACCAACACTTGTTTTAGAAGCTCCACTGATTTGGGAAACACCCAGATTAAGTAGTCTTTCCCTACTTGCTTTACTCTCCCTAGTAGATACAATCATTCCTGTATAAGGTAGGGAAAGACGAATGCAAGCTACAATCTTTGCAAATATATCATCATTTATACCATTGTCAAATGCTGTAGGATCGATATCATCAGCTGGACAGATTCTTGGTACACTAATAGTATGAGGCCCTACTCCATATACTGCTTCCAAATGCTCAGCATGCATAAGCAAGGCTGCAAATTCATAGGGGTAATTCTCAAGTCCGAATAGAACTCCTAGACCCACATCATCTATTCCAGCAAGCATAGCTCTGTCCATTGCTTCTGTATGATAGGCATAGTCATGTTTTGGACCAGTTGGATGTAGCTTTTCATAGCTATCCTTATGGTAAGTCTCCTGAAAGAGAATATATGTACCAATGCCTGCATCTTTTAGCTTTTTATAATTTTTTACCGTTGTTGCAGCGATATTAACATTAAGCCTGCGTATTGCTCCGTTTTTATGTTTGATACTATAAATCGTATCAATGGATTCAAGTATATAATCAATAGGATTGTTAATGGGGTCTTCTCCTGATTCTATAGCTAGGCGCTTATGGCCCATATCCTGAAGTGCTATAACTTCACGACGGATCTCATCCTGTGACATTTTCTTTCTTCTTATATCCTTGTTCTTTTTATGATAAGGACAATAGAGGCAACCATTTACACAATAGTTTGATAGATATAAAGGTGCAAATAATACTATACGATTGCCATATATATCATTTTTAATTTTTCTGGCAAGGGCATATATCTCTTGATTCTTTTCTTCGATCTCACAAGCTAATAAAACCGAAGCCTCCCTATGAGAAAGCCCTTTACCAAGCCTTGCCTTATCAATGATACTACCAATCAGTTGTGGATTGCTTTTGTTTTTTTCTGCATATTCAAGTGTTTCAACTACTTCCTCATGTGAAATAAACTCTTCAGCTTTGAATGACTTTGGATTGTACATAATTAATATAACTCCTTTCTTAATCGGGTCAGAAATATCTTTCCCTTCAGCATTGGAATTCTTTATTGGATAGATTTATGGTCTCCACGGGAGACAGCTAGATGATAACCGATTGCTTCCATCCGCTTTTCCATACAGTATCGGCATTCTGCCGCCTCATCTCCTGTGCAGATTTTATTGTCATATAGTAGATATTTTTCTCTTACACCTATAGGTGAAAGATTGGGCATAACTACATTTGCTCCAGCTAAAATACCAAGTTCCCTGCCCTTGGGATTAATTGTTCCTAGTGCTGTGGTAGCAGGAAGTAATACATTCGGAAGCATCAAGCGAATAAGTGCCAGTAAAAACAATGTAAGCTCAAGTGTTCCAGCTTCCTTATCAGCAAAAGGCGTTCCATGATGTGGTATAAATGGACCTATGCCAACCATATGGGGATTTAGGTCCTGAATGAACAATAAATCCTCAACTAGGCATTGGGTTGTTTGAAAGGGTGACCCTACCATGAATCCGCAACCGACCTGGTATCCAATGTCTTTTAGCATATAAAGGCAGTCTTTTCTATTATCAAGTGATAGCATTTTAGGATGTAACCTTCCATAATGCTTAGGATCCGCTGTTTCATGCCGTAGTAGATAACGTTCTGCTCCAGCATCAAAAAATGCTTTATAGCTTTCATAGCTTCTTTCGCCAATAGAGAGTGTGATGGCACAATCAGGATATTCACCTTTAATACTGAGGATAATATCTATTATTTTTTCATCTGTAAAATACATATCCTCCCCAGCTTGTAGGACAAAAGTACGAAAGCCCAGATCATATCCAGTCAAACAGGATTCAAGAATCTGTTCTTTTGTCAAGCGATAACGGTCTGCATTTGTGTTACTTTTTCGTATACCACAGTAATAGCAATCATTTCTACAGTAGTTGCTAAACTCTATGAGCCCCCGCATATACACGTCATGCCCATAATTTTCTATTCGGACAGCCCTTGCTTTCTCAAAAAGATATTCCGAAAGTTCAGGATTTCGGTTTTCAATCAGTTCTTTATATTCTGTCTGGGATAGAGTATTTGATTTGTAAAGTTTATCAATTAACAGCTTCATAATATACCTCGTTCATCATCTTAATGGTTACTAGGCTTATATAATTCTATTACATGAAAAAAGCGCCTTTAGAAGGCGCAATAATATTAATAGCAAATATAATAATTGCCTGTGCCTTCCGCCTAATAAATCAATATTTGGCGTCAGTAACAATTTGTTGTTTAAGCTTTGTCGTAAGACAGGTCTTTTGACTTAGCAATTATACCTTATTGCTTTTTTATCCATTTGTCAATACAATTTTTTAAATATACCCTTAAGATAGTATTATTATGTATCATATATTCTTCTATCTATAAAAGATATCATCTATGATAACTTCATCACCGCAATAAATGCAATATTTTTTATTCTTTTGTAGCACTTTACCACAATTTGAACATTCACCTGGAGGCTCAGGAGTTACTTTACCATCCAGCTTTCCATCTTTCATATCAACCTCATTGATTTTTTGCTTCAAAATTTCATCAGTAAAATTATTAGTTTCTTTTAATATAATCCATAAAGCTTCTGTTATCATCATGAGCCTTTCTACTTTTTGATTTAAGTATTTGATCTCTGTAGTTGGTTCGCTGACACTTGCTTTTGAATCTATCACATCTATTTGATTTAGGCTTCCCATTCTCCCCCTACTACTAAACGCATAACCTACAAAACTATTATCAATCATTTTGTTATTCCTCCTTATTATTATTTTACTTTGATACAGAATACATATACTTTCATTTACATTATTGTATTTGTGGGTCGGTTTTATATAATATACAGTATTTATCTGGATTATACAATTAAATCAATAAACTGTAATCTTACTTTTAATATTCTTTAATCCTACTCTAAATATTTGTGTTTTTTATAATGTTTTTTCCTGGTTTTGTCTATTGATTCTTTGTAGTTATATCTCATGACAATTTCACAGTTCTATTATAAAAAAAATGTTACAAACTACTTTTCGTAATATGTAACATTTTTATATGAAAATATTATGGAATTATTCTTGTGTTTTAACATCAATCCATGATGGAACAAAGCAACATTTTATTGTTATATTACAAGAGTAAATGAAAATAAATACTTAAATCTCCTATCTATTTAAATAGAATACATACTGCTTTTTGGCTTCATCCCCAACCACTACCTGGTCAGAGTTGATCTTAAAAATCCGTTCAATTTCTTTACTCTCAAATACAGCTTCTGCTGTATTATATATTGACACTTGTCCATTATCCATCAAACATATTTTATCTGAATAGCTTAGGGCATTGCTTAAGTCGTGTAGCACCATAATCACCGTTTTTCCCATCTGTTTTAGTTTTTTTACTATTTCTAATATTTCAAGCTGATGATTGACATCCAGATAGGTGGTTGGTTCATCCAAAAATATTATATCAGTATTCTGGGCTAAAACCATTGCGATATAAACCTTTTGCCGTTGCCCACCTGAAAGTTCTTTAATATTCTTATTAATATGTTGGTTAAGACACATATTTTCGATAGCTTGGTCCACTATTTCCCTGTCTTGTTTCAATGGAGTTCGAGAAAAGCCTAAATATGGGTACCTACCGTGCATAACCAGATTATATACTGTTATGTTAGCTACCGCTCTAAGCTGAGGTAAAAAGGAAATCTTCTTTGCCAACTCCTTGTTCTGATAATCTCTTATGTCTTTGTCATCTATGATAATATGTCCACGAAAAGGCTTTAATAAATTTGAGGCTGTTCTTAATAAAGTAGTTTTTCCACAGCCATTTTTACCGATAATACTTGTAATACTGCCTTCTTCAAAAGTCATATTAATATTCTTTATAATTTCAACTTTATTATAACCTGCATATATATTTTCTAATTTAATCATATAGTTGACCTCTCTTGCCTTTTAGTAATAGATATATGAAAAAGGGGCCTCCTAAGAATGATAGAACTATTCCAACAGGAATTTCATAGGGTGCAAATAGTACCCGGGCTAGTAAATCACAAATGAGAGTAAAAATACTTCCTAAGAGTGCTGATACTGGAAGTAGAATTCTATTATCATATCCAACAAAAAGTCTAGATACATGAGGTATAATAAGTCCAACAAAGCCTATTAATCCAGTAAAGCTTATAGCACTTCCTGCTAGGACTGCAGCAAGAATTAAGAAAGTAAAACGAATCCCAGCTACATTTAAACCCAAGGATTTGGAGGTCTCATCCCCAAGTGCTAATATATTCATATCATAGCTTAAAATAAGAGCTATCACAAAGGCNATTATAATAATTACTCCAGCAAATCTTAACTTATCCATAGTTATACCTGAAAATCCCCCAATTAAGAAAGCTGTACGGGCGATAACTGTATCGGGTTTTAGTGTAAGTATAGTATCTATAATTGCTCCAATAAAGCTTGAGACAGCAACTCCTGATAGAATAATTCCCATCCGAGAAGCCCCAGTCTTATGTGCAATAAAATAGACTAATAGTACTGCTATTATTGCCCCTGCAAAGGCTGCTATGGTTGTTAGATACAAATTAGTTGGAAAAAAAGCTGCTACTAATATGGTAAACAAACCAGCACCTGAATTTACTCCTATTATACTTGGACTAGCAAGAGAATTATTAAGTACCGATTGTAGAATTACTCCTGAAACTGCAAACGCACAGCCTGCAAGAACTGCCGCCAGGGTTCTTGGTATTCTAACATACATTATAATTCTGTAGGAGTTTTGACTAGTATCTCCTTGTTTTAGGGAGGAGATAATATTAGATAGAGGAATTTTTGAAGAACCAACACTTATACTTAAAAGTATTCCTATTATTAATAAAACTGTAAGAAAAGCTATAACAGAAATGTTATAGCTTTTGCTGTTCTTATTATCTTTTTTCTTATTGGAATTGATTTGGATAAAGAATTTTTGCAATAAATTCATAGCTTTCACCCCATCTTGCATTAGGTTTGTAGTGGAACAAGTCTTTAGGAAGTACAATATAACGATCATTTTTTACTGCGGACAGACCACTCCATGCTGGGTTCTTCTCTATTCCATCCTTCAGAGCCTGTATTGCCTTCTCGCTATTTCCCATTGTAACAACAAATATATAATCCGGGTCTTCTTCAATAATTTCTTCTATACTTAGATCCTCTAGAAGGGACTTATGCTTTGCTGCTATATTAACTGTACCTAAGTCATCAAAAATCTTACATGCCATATTGTCATCATCTTTTGCCTTAGCACCACTTGAAAAAGCACGTATAAATAATATTTCAGGTGATTTATCTATTTCAACCTTTGCAAGAATATCATCAATCTGCTTTTTGACTTTTAAACCATTTTCTTCATATAGTTCTTGATTACCTGTTATCTCAGTACATATTTTAAGCATGGCTAGATAATCTTCAAAATGCTCTACCTTGAAAAATGCATGAGGTATCTTTGATAGTTCAAGGGTTTCTGCAATCTGCAGATGACTTTCCACATCTGGAGAAAGTAGAACAAAATCAGGAGAAAGACCTATTATCTCTTCTAGATTTGGCTCTTTTATTGTACCAACAATATTTGTACTTTCAGGCAAATCCATTTCTCTCTCACTTATTACATCATTTGTTACTCCTACAAGACTTCCTCCTGCCAAAATCCAGGTTTCAGCATAGGATCCAACTAGAGAAACAACTCTTTCAGGCTTATTTTCTAGATTTACATTATTTTCTAGAGAATCTGTAAAGCTATAATAATTATTATTGCTAGGCTGTGTCTCTTCTTTTCCTTTGCATCCAGTAAGTATGAATACAGACAGGCTAGTAATTACAAGTAAAGTTAACAATCTTACTGTTATATTTAAATTTCTATTTCCATATGCTTTGTCAATGTTTTTTCGATTAAGATTTTTTTCCATATTATTTCCACCTTGTTAAATATTTTACATACATCATAGTACTTCGGCTTTGTATTGTAAAATATGATTATCCAATCAAGGTGATAGGTAGTTCCTATATATCTTTAGTTATTTTACTAAGTTGCCTATATTAATAGATTTTAAGATATCTATATGCTTATAATTTTTTACTTCTTCTATAAGATAAGCCATTTCATCACTTTCAATCTTGTTTTTATGGTGTACAATACTAAAAACCCTATCCCAGTCACTATCTACATTCTTAATTACATGAATTTTCCCACTTTTAATTTCCTCTTCAATCAAGCGTATTGACATAACCGCTAATAATTGATTATCAATAACGGTTTTTTTAATCGTTTCAAAACTATTTGCCTCAAAGGCAATTTTTATTTGAATTCCGTTTTCCAACATATATCGTTCAAACAGCTCTCTTGTTCCACTACCCTGCTCACGCATAGCAAATTTTTCATTTTTAAGTTCGTCTAATCTAATATTTTCTTTCTTAGACAATACATGGTTTGTACTACATATAAGTACTAAGAAATCATTTACTTCAGGTATAGAAATCAAATCCGAACTTTTAACCCTTCCCTCGACAATACCTATATCCAGTTCCGATCTAAGCAGTTTTTCCTCTATATCCTTTGTATTATTTACATAAGAAAATACTTCAGTATTTGGATAGTTTTCTTTAAAGCTTTTAATAATATCACCAAGAATACAATTACCAACTGTATGAGTTGCACCTATTCTGATTTTTTCTATATGATTACTATGCAACATCATTTCTTCCATATCATCAAATTGCTTTACTACATTTCTTGCATAGGATAAAAGTCTTTTCCCTTTTGCTGTTATATATAATCTCTTGGAAAGCCGATCAAATAAAAGCCCTCCATAATATTCTTCAAGCTCCTTAATGGCCTGGCTTACTGTAGGTTGCGAAATATAAAGTTTTGTTGCTGCCGTACTCATTTTGCCACTATCAACAACTTCTATAAATATCCTTAAGTGTCTTATTGTCACATTACATCCCTCTCTTTAAGTAAATAATAAATTATTGATAGGTTTTACCTATAATCATTATAAGATAATACCATTTTATTATTAATTGCACAAGTGATATATTAATAATGGTTGTTAAATTTTAAACAAAGAGGTGAACTTTATGAAAATACTTATTATTGGTGGTGTAGCTGCCGGTACTAAGGTTGCAGCTAAGTTAATGCGTGAAAATCGTAATTGTGAAGTTACTATTTTAACGAAAAGCAAAGATATATCTTACGCAGGTTGCGGACTTCCCTATTATGTTGGCAAATTAATTCCAGAACGGGGTCAACTAATTGTTAATACTCCTGACAGTTTTTCTAATCTAACTGGAGTATCAGTTTTGACTGAAGTAGAAGTAACCAAGGTTAATCCTGCTAATAAAACTGTAGATGCCCTAGACCTAAAGACAGATGAAACAAATACCTACGAATATGATAAATTGGTTATCGCTTCTGGAGCTGAGGCTATCAAACCTCCAATCGATGGAGTTAATTTAAAGAATGTATACTATATGAGAACCCCAGATGATGCTGTCGCATTACGTAGTGCTGTTGAAGCTGGAGAGATTAAACGTGCTACTGTAGTTGGTGGTGGATACATAGGACTTGAAGTTGCAGAAAATCTATCCCTTCTAGGGGTTAGGACTACTGTTCTTGATATGGCAAAACACATTCTTCCAGGCTTTGACGATGAATTTTGTGAGTATGTTGAAAACCATCTAGCTGATCAAGGTATCATGCCCTTTACTGAAACAAAGCTTGAAGCTATTCTCGGTGAAGAAAAGGTTGAAAAAGTTCAAACAAATAAAAGAGCTTTTAAAACAGATGCTGTAGTACTTTCTGTAGGAATAAGAGCTAACACAGCTTTCCTAGCAGACTCAGGCATTGAGCTAATGCCAAATAGAACAATAAAAGTAAATGAGTATTTACAGACAAATATTGAAGATATCTACGCTGTTGGCGATTGTGCTACTGTTATCAATCTGATTACAAAAGAACCAGCTTGGTCTCCTATGGGGTCAACTGCTAATATTGCTGGCCGTATTGTTGCTAAAAATATTGCAGGCTCTAAGCTAGCTTATTCAGGTGTTCTAGGAACTGCAGTTGCTAAACTTCCTGAACTTAATGTAGGAAGAACTGGTTTGACAGAAACTGATGCTTCAAAAGCTGGCTTTAATACAGTTAGTGTCGTAACCGTTGTTGATGACAAGGCCCACTACTATCCCAATGCTTCATCCTTTATCGTTAAGATGATAGCAGACAAGGATAGCAAAAAATTATTAGGACTTCAGGTACTAGGCCAAGGTGCAGTAGATAAGATGGTGGATATTGCAGTTACAGCAATGACTATGGGAGCAAGCCTTCTTGATATCGAGAATATGGATTTAGCTTATGCTCCACCTTTCTCAACAGCTATTCATCCCTTCTCACATACAGTAAATGTACTGCTAAATAAGATAAGCGGCCAGTTTGAAACTATTAGCCCATCGGCATATGCAAATGGCGAGGCCAAAGACTACAAGATTATCGATTCTTCTATTAACCCAAGCATAGATAATGCACCTTATGTAGATCTTACTAAGGTTAATGGAGAACTTGAAGAATTTAAGAAGGATGAAAAACTTCTTCTAGCATGTGCAAAAGGAAAAAGAGCATATATGCTTCAAAATCGCTTAAAGCATTTTGGTTACACCAATACACTAGTTCTTGAAGGTGGTACAACCTTTAATGAAGTAACATTATAAATATTAGATAATTTTATGGAGGATTATTATTATGGCAAGTTTAACAATTAGTGCAGCTGATCAAAAAAAAGTAAAAGCTTTAGGGTTTCTTGCAAATAAAGGAACTGATAACTTCTCTGGAAGAATCATTACCATAAACGGTAAATTAACTGCTGCTCAAAACAAATGTTTATCAGAGGCTGCTGAACTTTATGGAAATGGTATCATTACTTATACCAGCAGATTAACAATTGAAGTTCAGGGTATTCATTATGATAAAATCGAAGACTTTAGAACTTATATTGCTAAGGAAGGTCTTGTAACAGGCGGTACAGGTTCAAAAGTACGTCCAATCGTTTCTTGTAAGGGTACAACCTGTCAATATGGATTAATTGACACCTTTGGATTATCTGAAGAAATTCACGAAGTGTTCTTTAACGGATATTCCGATGTAAAACTTCCTCACAAATTTAAAATTGCTGTAGGTGGATGTCCTAACAACTGTGTTAAACCTGATTTAAATGACTTAGGTATAGTAGGACAAATGATACCTAACTTTGATGAAGATTCTTGTAATGGTTGTAAAAAGTGTCCTGTAGTAGACGCTTGTCCAATCAAAGTTACTGAAGTTACTGATGGAGTTCTTAAAATTGATGAAGAGAAATGTAACCACTGTGGTCGTTGTATTGGTACATGTCACTTTGATTCTATTGAAGACGGTAAAGTTGGTTATAAGATCTACATAGGCGGTATGTGGGGCAAACGTGTTGCTCACGGAATACCTCTTACTAAAATCTTCTCTACTAAAGAAGAAGTTATGGAAACAATTGAAAAGACTATCCTATTATTTAGAGAACAAGGTAAAACTGGAGAACGTTTAGCTCAAACTGTTGAAAGACTTGGCTTTGATAATGTAAACGAGCAACTATTATCAAATGATTTACTTGATAGGAAGAAAGAAATTCTTGAAGCACAACTTCACCTTGAAGGCGGAGCTACTTGCTAATCTAGGTATATAATTATAATTAAATATATTTAAAACCTACTGACATATATGTTCCAGAAGAAAGTTTATTAAGGACTTTCTTCTGGACTTAATATGTTAAATGATTGATATTACACTCTTTTTATTATATATTTGATTTTTTTTCGGACTTATATGTTAATTAAATAACATACTTTTTATTATTACTTACTTCGAAAGGAATTACATTAATGAAAACCAATTCAAATACAAATATTTCTACAAAGATAAACTATAAAAAATATCTGGCTATTGCTTCATGCATTGTCATTGCGGTAATTGCAACTTATCTTGGAGGCAAGCAAAGAATTATAGGTGCACCTATGATAGGTCTGTTTATCAGTATTATAATAGTAAACTTCTTGCCATCTATAGATAAAGACTTCAAAGCCGGTACTAGCTTTGTAGGAAAAAAATTCTTAAACCTTGGTATCATATTAGCTGGTGCTACTCTTAACTTCAAAGAAATCTTAGGTTATGGGGCAAAAGGACTTCCGCTTATTATAATGAATTTAGTTATATCTTTCACAGTTGCCTACTTTATAGGTAAAAAAATACAGGTATCTACTAATACCTGTACACTAGTCGGTGGTGGTACTGCTATTTGCGGTGGTACTGCAATTGCTACCTTAGCGTCTATAATTAAAGCAAAAGAAACCGAAATAGCTTATGCCATGACAGCAATATTCCTATTTGATATATTTGCTGCACTAATCTTTCCATATTTATCAGGAATTCTCGGGTTAACAAATAATCAATTTGGAATTCTTGCCGGTTCTGCAATTAACGACACATCCAGTGTTGCAGCTGCAGAAGCTACCTATAGTGTTTTAAATAACATTGATACAAGTTCAGCAATAACAATTAAGCTTACAAGGACTACAATGCTTATTGTAGTTGCAATTATATTCTCTATCATATCAATAAAAAATCAAGCAACAAGTAATGCTTCAAAAGATACTAATGGATCCCAGAAGATGTCAGTTGGTAAAACTGTAATAAAGGTATTCCCATGGTTTATTCTTATCTTTTTATTCATGGCCATTTTAAATACCTTAGAAGTATTTGATAACATTAACGGTGCATCCAACTTCTTCAAAAAGGGTTACAAGTTTTTAAATACTGCTGCTTTAGCTGGTGTAGGTTTTAAAATACAATTTAAGGATTTAATTACAAAAGGCACTAAGCCAATTATACTTGGTGGATGCACCTGGATTGCTGTTGCTGCCACTTCCATAATCTTTGTTTTGCTGTTTGCTTCTTATATAGGTTAGAAAACCATCGATATATATTTTAGTAATATTAATAAGCTTTCATTACTCATTACACTAAATCTGTACAAAGGGTAATGAGAGCTTATATATATTATATTACTTTTCTTGTATATTGTAAATTTTAATTATTTTATAAATTTAATAGGTATTACCTATTAACGCCGTTCACTAATAGTCTGAGCCTTGCTCTTTCACCCTCCCACCTACTTCAAAAACATCCGTAATATTTTCATTTTTCTTTCTCCATCATAGGGAGGATATCGAAGTGGAAGATCTAGACGCTTAGCCCGCTTTACAATCCCTTTAGGGTGGGTGAATGTTTCAAAGCTACGTTTACCATGATAGTTGCCCATGCCACTAGTCCCAACTCCACCAAATGGTATATTATTGTTTGCCACATGCATAATTGTATCATTAATACAACCTCCACCATAGGAAAGCCGAGATGTGACTAAGTTCTCCATTGCTTTGCTTTGAGTAAACAAGTATAAAGCTAATGGTTTTTCACGCTTGGCCATAAAACTAAGCATTTCCTCCCTATTATCATAGGTCAAGATTGGAAGTATAGGACCAAATAATTCTTCCTGCATAAGAGGACAATCCCACGTAACATTATCAATAATAGTTGTTTCAATCTTTCGATTTATAGGATTATTTCTACCTCCGTAGACCACATCTCCTGTTTCAATCAGCTTTGTAAGACGATCAAAATGATGTTGATTTACGATCTTTGGTACATCCTTATTACTAATCATATCTTCACCAAAAAGAAGGGGAATAACCTTTTTCATTTCCCTAATAAGTGCATCTTTGACCCTACTATGTACCAATACATAGTCGGGTGCCACGCAGGTCTGACCAGAATTGATACTCTTTCCCCATATAATACGTTTTGCTGTTAAGGCAAGATCTGCAGTCTCATCCACAATACAAGGGCTTTTTCCGCCCAACTCCAATACTACTGGTGTCAGATTTTTTGAGGCACGCTCCATAATATGTCTACCCACATTTACACTGCCTGTAAAGAAAATAAAATCGAATTTTTCATCTGGAAGATCACGACTACCCTCTTCCTTTCCTTCTACTACAGTAATATATTCCTCTGGAAAAACAGACGATAACATTTCTTTAATAAGAGCTGAGCTTGCAGGTGCAGTAGCCGAAGTTTTTACTACAGTGCAATTTCCACCTGCAATAGCACCTATTAGTGGCATAATAGCAAGATGAAAGGGATAATTCCAGGGTGCAACAATTAGAACAAGTCCGTATGGGTCGCGATACAAACGACTTTTAGATGGAAAATGTGTTAAATGAGTAGGAAGTCTCTTTGCCCTGGCATAGCGAGGCAGTTTAGCTATCATATGACTAAGTTCATGAAGTGTAACACCTATCTCAGTCTCATAGGCTTCAAATTGACATTTACCCAAATCCTCATAAAGAGCTTTTGCTATATTATCTTCATAGGACAAAATGGCTTGTCTTAGTTTTTTTAAATTGTTTATTCGCTCGTTTATAGGCAAAGTCTTACCAGTGTAAAAAAAATCTCTCTGTCTAGTTATTAACTCTTTGTTTTTCATAGCTAGTCTCCTCTACTTATAAGATTTCACCTGTTTATATTTAATTATCATATTTATTCATTTATTCTACCATAAATACAAATATATATATACCAATTTTCACTTATCCTTAGCAGACCGTTTTTTATGTAATAGACGAACTTGCCCCTATTAGCTAAAAAAGTCGTCAATCAAGAATTATCAATTCTCATTAACGACTTAATTATCTATATACTATTATATCTATCCGAATATTAGACTTGAATCAAAGTGTTACTCTTCCATATCAGATTCTGGAGAAGTCGTAGGATCTGCATTTTTCTTTTCTTTATTTTCTCTCTCAATGGCTTGTAATGCTTCTGTTTTACTTCCAGTTGTGGAACGAATTGAAAACGCAATGTTCACAATATGATCTGATATTCTTTGCAAGGAAAACAGAACAGAATAAATGCTTTTTGATACCTCAACAGGATACATACCAGAGCTTAGGCGTACCACATGTTCGTTACGNGTAGTGGATATAAGCTTTTTAATTTCCTTGTGAAGGTTTGAAATTTTTCTAAAGTTTTCAGTTCTACGATTAGTAAAAGCATCAAATCCTAAATCAAACATTTCAGATATATTCTTATAAATTTGATCCAGCTCTTCTTTGGTCTGATCTAAAAATTGAACNTTGCTTTCTTTCATATAATTAGTTTCTTTAATTANAAGTACAGCGTAATCTCCCAGACGCTCGATATCGTTTGTCACATGATGTAATCCACCGATTAGTTTTTCATCATCAGCAAATTTAGTAACTGATGATATCTTTATAAAAAAGCTTGTCAGTTTGTTTGTTAAAAAATCAATACGATATTCAGCATCGGCAATTTCTTTGCTTTCGCTCATATCTTCATTAATCAATGAAGCAAAAGAACGATCAAGGTTTTCCTTTGCAAGACTGGCCATATCATACAATTCCTTCAATGCTTGTTCAATGGCCACCGCTGGGGTTTGCAAGAACCGTTCATCAATATATGATAATTCTTCTAATTTCTCCTGCTTATCTTTCACTATGTTTGTCACAAAATTGACTAAGGGATCTATAAATGCCAGTAAAATCAAGGTGTAAACCGTATTATAAATTAAGTTAAATGTTGCAAGGCTAAACTGAGGTTTATTAGGAAATATACTCTCAAATAAATTGGTAATAGGTGTTCTAAAAACAATTAAAATTATCAAAAATGATACAGCACCAATTACGCTGGTAATCAAATGGAATAATGCNATACGTTTNCCNTATGCGTTGGTGCTAAGAGAGGCCATAATACCATCACTACATGTTCCAATATTTGCTCCCATCACTAAGAAAAAGGATTGATCTATACTTTGGATAACTCCTGTAGCCAAGAAAGCGATAAATACACCAGTTGCTGCCGTAGATGATTGTATGATAGCTGTAAAGAGAATCCCTAATATCACAAGCAAAATGGGGTTTTGCATAATTTCATATCTGAATACTTTAGAGAGTTGTATACTTAGGGTTGAATCTGCTCCACCAATTGCGACTTCCATCACTTCCAACCCAATAAACAACATTCCAAATCCAATTAAAAATGGTGCAATTTTATTAAGGGTTTCGTTACTAGTTGAAAAAATGATTATGACACCCACAAAGGCAATCGATGCAAAAACAGAGCTAATACTAAAGCCCCCTTTGCTAATTCCTGAAAGGGCAAATATAAATGCCGTTAAAGTAGTTCCTACCTTTGCGCCTAAGATAAAGCCTGANCCTTGCTTTACTGATACAATTTTCGCATGAGCAAGTCCGACTGTCATGATCGAAGAAGCTGAAGAAGATTGGACAAGTGCAGTTGCCCCAATTCCAATTCCGTAATTAAAGACTCTATTTTTGTTGACTTTTCTAAAGAGATTTCGTATTCCTGAACCTGCGCTTTGTTCCAAGCCAGAACTCATCTGTTTCATACCAAACATAAATACGGCAACTCCACCTAACATAAGAAGTAAATCCATTAATATTTCCATTATATATCTCCCATTCTGTATTTTCTTTTACCAGCCTAGCAAATATAAAATAATGCAAGGCTTATATTAGTTTTTAAT
>JGI24711J26586_10001547_pt1 | contig 17454 bp, 12 predicted proteins | sample BioPla3DNA1_FD_26586 | JGI IMG/M metagenome (IMG submission 26586)
AGAGACACTCCTTTCTTAAAAATGGTTTGTGTGATGACTTCCATTTTATCAAAGAAGGATGTCTCTTGCTTATTTTTTTCCTACAACAATTTTACACTATGTCCGATGAAAAATAATTATATATTATATGCTATAATATTGGAATAACCACATAATAGAAATACTGAAGTCCTTAGTAATACTGAAGGTTAATGCTGAAAGTTAAGGCTAATGTTTGGAGTGAACACAATGAAGAAAATACTACCATATCTGAAGAAGCTACTCCCTTACCTGGGAATTGCCTTGGGCGCCCTTATTTTTGCCCTCGGCCTCAATTTTTTTATTGTCGCCAATAATCTGGCCGAAGGCGGTTTTACCGGACTGGCGCTCCTTATCCATTATCTTACCAAATGGCCGATCGGCTCTGTTTTATTAACGCTGAACATTCCGCTGTTTCTGATTGGCTGGAAATGCTGGGGGAAACAGTTTCTGTTCAAGACCATGCTGGGCGTTTTAAGTGTCTCCGTGGCCATTGATTTAACCGGGAGCTTTCAGTTTAAATCAGATGATCTCCTTTTGGTCGCCCTATACGGCGGCACTCTATCAGGATTGGGCCTCGGCCTGGTCCTCCGTTCCGGAGCTACCACCGGCGGAGTTGATATTATCGCCCGGCTGATCTACGAAAAGACCGGATTCAGTATGGGTAAAACGATTTTTGTTTTTGACCTTTTCATCATTGCTGCGGTGGGCGCCCTGTTGGGACCGGAAAAAGCCCTTTACACCCTGGTGGCCCTGTATATCTCCAGCCGGGTCATTGACCGTCTGATTGAAGGGGTTGACGAAGCACGGGCGGTGACGATTATCTCCAACGTCAACCAGGCGATTGCCACGGCGATTATTAACAACTTAGATCGCGGGGCAACGATTATCAAGGGGCAGGGCGCTTATACCGGTAAAGAAAAAAGCGTCCTTTACGTGGTAGTGAACAAGCAAGAAGTACTGGCTTTGAAAAAAATCATCCGGGAGATTGATCCCCATGCTTTTGTCATTATCAGCAACGCGTACGAAGTCCTCGGCGAAGGCTTCCGCCCCCAGTATTAGGCTCAGCGATGACTAAACAAACCCTCTTCCTACTTGTCCAAACAAGCGCCGTTTTTCCGCAACTGCTCCTGCATCCACTGCCACTGGGCGGGACCAAAATCAGCCGGATTTTCCCCGAACAAAACCGCCCGTGCGGCAGCCGTGCCGGCAGCATCCCCTAAGACCGTAAGATTCGGCAACACCCTGATTTCNGACCAGGCCAGCGAAGTACAACTGGTGGCATACCCGGGCACAAGCAGATTAACACTGTCGGAAGGCAAAAGCATTGCATAAGGCAAATAAACCGGGTTCACCGGTTGCCCCCCGGCCGCCTGCCAATCAGGACGCAGGTAGCCGGTTACCGGCCAGACATATTGCCCTTTATGTTGCAAATCCTCAGGCCGGTAGGCATTAATATCCATCATATAATNGCCCAGCCCGATCCGGTCCGTGAAATTGTCCCGGTCGGCTCCCCACACAATCTTTTGCTCCGCGCCGAAGCCGCTTCCGGCTCCGGCTTTTTGCGCTTCTTCCGTAGTCAAGGCAAAGTATTTTTCGGCCTTCCCGGCCGCACCATCATCCACAAAAACGCCGCCGGCTTCTCCCCGGCAAAGACCATGCACGGTCTCCCGCAGATACATCACCTGCCCCACCACGGGCTTGTTTTCCTGATCCCTGACCAAATCCGCCTCACCAAAGCCATATTCCTCGCCATCTACCGCTACGGTGAAACGGCGCANGGCCTGCAAAAACTCCGGCCGCTCCAAAAGCGCTCTTGCCTCTTGCCAAGCCTGGTCCACCGTTTTCTGCCCTTCCCCGAGCACAGGAAAACGACTGCTGCCCCGGTCCTTTTCGCTGGCCCGCCCGTCCACATCAAAAACAAGCAGCATATTGACCCACCATTCCGCGCTGCCGGCTCCGTTCTGCGCGGCATTAATCGGTTTGATCGCAAAGCCCTTTGCGCGGAAGGACTCGTTAAAATTACGAACCGTCCCGTCATTTTGCCAAATCCCTTGCCCGCCGACCAAACCCCAACTGCCCTTGAAATCAAGGGCAAAGTAGAAGTCCCCGTACTGGCCGGGTTGGACAGGTGTTTTTACCCCTTTGACCTTAAACATGAGCGTCGCGGCTTGCTGCCGGGCCCAGGAAGACGGGACGCTGCCGGCCGGGTCTTGCGCTTTTGATGCGGGCCGCCCCTCATTAAAAGCTTCCAGATGCTCCGCCGGCCAGTCCTGCCGGCCTACGGTTACCTGGTTGCCTGCTAAACGAACCAACCTTCCCTCATCGGAAGCATCAATGAACACCTTGCCCCAAACGGCCCGCCAGCCTTTTTGCCAGGCCACGGTTCCGTCCCCGTCCCGTTTTATGGGTGCTAAGCTCAGGACCCGAACCGCCTTTTTCCACGTTAAAACCCCTTTGAGATCATGCTGATAAAGAATCTCCAAATTGGGGAACCGGGCCAAATCGCGCCGCAGGATTTCCGCCATCTCCCCGGTGTTATAAAACTGCCCACTCTGGTCAAACCAGAAGGCAAAGGAACCGCGGGTCACCAAACGCTCCTGCCAGTAGCGAATATCCGCAAAATTCTGTCCGCCGATGGTCCCCAGACCCCCAAGAGCCGGTACAGGATCGGGCACTATTAAGAGCACTTTTTTATCAGGTGCTAAGGAAGCGGCGCTGCGCGCCGAAGCACAACCGGCAAAACCGCCGCCGTAGATAATAATATCATAATGGGCTGCCACCACCCTGGGGTAAGCCCAATAACCCAGTATACCCACACCCAGAAACAGTAGCAAGAGCAAAGCGAGCCACCGTATGGTCCGGATTTTTCCCATTTTTTCTTTTCCCTTTCCCTTTTCTTTCAGTTATTTTTTATCTTTCACCGGCCGCCCACAAGAGTTGCCTTAATTATATCACAGGTCAGCAAAAGAACCCATTTCCTGATAAACCTTGAGCGCGGCATCCAGGAGCGGAAAGGCCAGGGCCGCACCGGTACCCTCGCCCAAACGCATTTTCATAAGAAGCATCGGTTCCATCCCCAAAGCGTCCAGGACCAAGCCTGCGCCTTTTTCCGCAGAAAGATGGGAAGGAAGCAAATACTCCCTCAGCAANGGATTGATTCTTGTTGCGGCCAAAGCAGCTACCCCCGCGATAAAGCCGTCGAGCACCACCGCTTTGCGGGCATGGGCCGCGGCAAAGCAGCACCCCACCAGTGCGGCAATCTCCAGACCACCGACTTTGGCCAGTACATCTAAAGGGTCCTCCGGATTAGGCCTGTTCACTGCCAAAGCCTTTTCCACCGCTTTTACCTTCAAGGCGCGGAGGCGGGCATCACGGGTACCGTCGGATCCGCTGCCCACCACCTCCTCCGGAGAACAGCCGGCAAAGGCGGAAAGGACGGCGGCACTGGTGGCCGTATTGCAAAGGCCGACTTCCCCCATCCCGAAAACCTGGACTCCTTCCCGGATTAAAGCACTCGTCACCTCATAACCGGCTTTCAGCGCCTGGAATAAATCTTCGCGGGACATGGCCGGACCCTGGGCGATATTTGCCGTACCCGGACGGACCTTTCTTTTGATGATCCCTTTCCCTTGCACCTCTTCTTTGATTCCCACGTCCACAATTACCAAACGGGCGCCGGCAAAACGGGCCAACACACTGACCCCGATTAAACCTTTATCGCCTAATTCCACCAACTGGCGGGTGATTTCCTGAGGATACCGGTTAAATCCTTCCTCATAGATCCCGTGGTCTGCGGCCATCATCACAATCGCCTTTTGGTTGATTTCCGGAAAAGGCAGACCATAGATTCCGGCCAGGCGAATGGCTATTTCCTCTAATTTGCCCAAACTCCCCACCGGTTTTAGTTTTTGCTTTAATACTTCCTCTGCTTCTTGCATCGATTCTAAAGATAAAGGCTGCAACTCATTTACGACTTTTTTCCACCACTTCTCCATCTTTGCTTCAGCTCCTTTTCTTCTCCATCATATCATACCAGCGCTCATCCCGAATTAGTATTCTCGCGGGCCACAAAAAAATGGTTTGGGCGCTCCTTTACAAAGCTTCCACAAACCATTTGGCCCTTCTTTATTCTATTGCCGGCTTTTCCCCTTTTGATTCATCTGCGCATCAACCCGGCTTCGTGTTTATTCCTCGGCTTGCTTCGCCAACCTGGTCCTTTTCGGTTTGGCATTATCCTTGACCACTTCGGAAAGGGACACGGCCAATGAAGCAAGGTTTTGGATCTCGGACGGAATGATGATTTTCGTGGCCTGGCCGTCGGCAACCTTGGTCAGCGCTTCCAAGCTCTTCAAGGAAATGACCGAATTGTCGGGTGCCGCTTCTTTCAGCATTTTCAATCCTTCCGAAGTGGCCTCGTGCACGATCAGGATCGCAGCCGCTTCCCCTTGCGCTTCTTTGATTGCGGCTTCTTTTTGGGCTTCCGCTAAAAGAATCGCCGCTGCTTTTTCCGCTTCCGCATTCAAGATCGCCGATTGTTTATGCCCTTCCGCCAAAAGAATCGCCGAGCGCTTTTCCCCTTCTGCCCGCAGAATCGCTTCTCTTCTTTCTCTTTCGGCCTTCATCTGCCGTTCCATGGCATCCTGGATTTCCGCAGGAGGAACAATGTTTTTGACCTCTACCCGGTGGACTTTGATTCCCCAGGGCTCCGTGGCCTGGTCCAGAATACTCCTCATTTTGGTGTTAATCACGTCACGCGAGGTCAAGGTTTCGTCTAACTCCAATTCACCAATGATGTTTCTTAAAGAAGTGGTCGCGAGATTATCGATCGCCAGCAAGGGATTTTCTACCCCGTATGTATATAATTTCGGATCGGTGATTTGATAGAAAACAACCGTATCAATCGACATGGTAACGTTATCTTTCGTGATCACCGGCTGGGGACGGAAATCAATGACCTGTTCCCTTAAATCAACCACCTGGGCAATCCGGTCCAGTAACGGAAACTTCACGTGCACCCCCACGTGCCAGGTGGCATAATAGGCGCCCAATCTTTCCACAATAAAGGCCCTTGCTTGCGGGACTACTCTGACATTCGTCGCAATTAAGACAATTATTAATATTAAAATAATGAACAGGACCATTTCTCATCACTCCTTTGATTTTCCTTGTTATCCTCTCCAAATTATGTTTAATGCTCGCCTTTTAAATCCGGCGAACCACCAGGGTGTTCCCTTCAATCTGGTCAATAATGACCTCCTCGTCAACATCCGCTTCCTGCCGGTCCTTCGTCCTGGCAAACCAAATCTGCCCTTTTACTTGCACTTGCCCCTTTTTACCCCTTTCGATCTTTTCGACTACAACAGCCACTTCGCCAATCAAGGCTTGCACATTGGTGGGCGTTGAGCCAATTTTAAGATACCTTCTCGCAATGGGGCCCGTATAATACAACAAAATTAAGGAAGTCAGCAAAAACGTAGCGACCTGTACCTGCCAAGTGAAATCAAAGGAGGCCAGGACATAGGCTATTAAAGCACCTATGGCAAACCAAATCGACGTAAGACCCAGGGTTATCGCTTCAACAACCATGCATACCACTGCCAGGATGAGCCATAGCCACGCACTCATTTACTGAAATCTTCCCCTTTCTTCGTTATATTCATATTATCCTATGAATAATATACTACATTTTAAAGGATTAATACAGTGATTTAACAACAAATTTATGTTTTTTCTTGATTTTAGGCAATTTTACAACATCTTTGCCTGCTTCCGCAATTCCTTCACAAGTGCGATTTCCGCCGCATATCCCGCCTCATCATTGGGGGTCTCCAGAAGAAAAAGCAGCCGCTCCAGTTCCCGGTCGCAGACGATTTTTCGAATGGTCTCAAGCCCTAAGAACCCTTCCCCCAGCTTGGCATGGCGATCTTTACGCGAACCCAGGGGGAAGCGCGAATCATTCAAATGCCATACCTTTACCCGCGACCAGTCCAGCAGTTGCTTGATTTTTTGCTTGACCGCGGCCAAAGCGGCCAGGTCATAGCCGGCACCGGTCAGATGACTGCTGTCCAGGCAAAAGCCTAGTCCCGGATGGTCGTCACAACGCCGCAGGATTTCCGCCAGTTGTTCAAAGCTATAGCCCAGCTCGGTTCCTGCCCCGGCCATCCCCTCCAGGAGGATTTGGGTCTGCGCCGGGATTTCCACCAATACTTCCTTTAATCCTTCCACCACAAGAGACAGCCCTTGCTCTTCCCCTTGTCCACCGTGGGTGCCCACATGAACAACCAGATAAGGAACGCCCATCAGTTTAAGCCTCTGCAAATCCTCCTTGAGGGCATGAACCGTGAAACGGCGGATTTGTTCTTTGGTCGAGGCCAGGTTGTACACATAAGGGGCATGGGCGACCACCGCCCCAAAATGATGCTCGCGCATGAGCGCATGAGCTTCGAGGAGATCAGCCGCTTCGAGGGCACGGGCTTTTCCGCCCCGTGGATTACGCACAAAAAACTGGAAGGTGTTTCCCTTCATCTTAATCGTCATTTTTACCGCATTGGCAAAACCTTTCGCGATGGAAACATGAGCTCCAAGCCACACGCTTACAACCCCTTTTCGTTCATTCTTTTTGCTCAAGCTTTTTTAGTATACCACCAGCCGGTTAATCGTTCTCCTGATTGCCCGGAAAGCATTTTTCATTCGCGTGACCAGGAGCGACCGGCTGATCGTTCCCGCCCGCATGGCCATTAGTATGCTCCTGATCGTCCTTTTTATTGTTCTCATCAGTTCTCGGAGGATCGTGCGCAGTGGCGTTATTCCCATAATCCTTCCCCCCTTCCTCATGATTCCCGTGACCGTCCGAGTGGCCTGCATCATCAAAAGGTTCACCCGGCGAAAGTTTAGGAGGAAATTCATAGATCTTACATTCGCCTTTGGGATGGAGTGAGGCTTCCTGCTTCTGAACGGCCTGTTCAAACACATCACCGCTTAGTAAGTTAATAATACGGGTTATTTCATTCATTCCATCAGTCTCGTTTTCCACTAAAAAATCACTGGCAGGGAACTTCAAATCGATAAGGTTTGCCAACAAGGCCTGGAGCATCTCTTTGGAAAGAGTAACATAAACCTGCGACAAGGTTCATTCCCCCACTAATGAATATCTTTACTTCATTATAAGGTAGAAGTTGATATTTGCTACTGCTTGGACAAACCTTTTCATCGATTTTTGCAAAGAACCCGCGCCGGCAATAAACAAATTAATCGGCACGGAAATGTGCACAATAATAAGCAAACAGGAAAAAGAAAGCGGGGATATTGCATGCGACTTTGTCCTTTATGTAACGGCCTTGAGCCATCACCAACCCCGTCCATGCTTTGTCCTTTCTGTAAGACCGTAATGAAAGACGAGGGGATGCTCGAAGGCTTTTATGAACCCTACAGCCCTTACTTGCCTTATGAAATACTGGATTTGGTCGATGACGTTGACTCAGAGCGCGATTGTGTTCATTTGTTCTGTTGCCCCCATTGTGGGTATGACCAAAGATACCACTGCCCGCTCCTTACCGGTCCGGAATTCACTTGATGATGCGCGATTTTACTTGATGATACGTGGCAACTCCACCATCCCTGCTCCCTGCTGTTCGTCACTCAACTGGGCAAGGCGCACCGCCCCCGAAGCCATGATTTCACGCAAGCGGGACGGCGGCATGGGCCCGTATACATTTTGGATGTCCGCCGCAATTCCGGTAATATGCGGAGCCGCAAAAGAAGTCCCACTCTTTTCTTCATAGCTGTTATTCAACCAGGCGGAAGGAATGTCCGTCCCGGGCGCGCAAAAGTCCACTTCCGGCCCGGTGCTGGAAAAAGCAGCAACCCGGTCATAGCGGTCGGTGGCGGAAACGGCGATGACCTGCGGAAAACGGGCCGGAAATTTTACACTGCGTCCCACTCCGTCATTACCGGAGGCCGCCACCATCGTAATGCCCTGCGCCTCCATAAAACTGATGGCGCTGGCAAAAGCGCGGCTGTTTTCGGAGGTGGAAAAACTCATGTTGATGAGCTCGACCTGCCGCCTGGCCAACCATTCCAAGCCCTCAATAATGTCCGAAAGTTTTCCTTTGCCTTCTTTATTAAACGCTTTCACCGCATAAATGTCAACATAGGGATTGATCCCCATCATGCCCCGGTACCTGTTTCCGGCCGAGCCAATAATGCCCGCAATATGGGTGCCGTGGCCATAATCATCCATAAAGTCCCGCTGTCCGTCTAAGGTGCAAATACCATCCTTGATATTTTCCCTTAAATCCTGGTGCTTATAGTCTATCCCGGTATCAATAATTCCTACCCGCACCCTCCTCTTCTGTAATTTGTCCCAAACCTCCGGAGCGCCAATCCGTTTTAGACCCCAACCAACCCTGACCCCGCCGTAAACCGGCTGAGGCTGGGGTTTAGCAGGCGCTTGAAAAGGTGGTGGGAAAAGCGGCGGCAGAGGAAAAAAGGGGGCGAATAACCAGCAGAGTTTAAACTCAATATCATCCTCGACCTCAAACAACTCCTCCCTGTTGCGGAAAGTCAACAGAGCCTTTTCCTCGGAAGGGAACTCACATAAATAGGCGTTTACGATCGGTAATTCCTTGATGAGCCTGGCCCCGACCTGCTCCAGACTTTGTTTGAGCAAATGCACCTCACCGGGATTCTTTAAAGAAACAATCTTTCGAACCATCGTAGGTGGCGCTTTTTCCTTTGTCATGAATAAACTCACATNCTCCTTTCTCCGACCAAAAGGTTTCAGAAGTTTTTCCTGTTGTACCTTATGCCGGAGAAAGGTTTTTCGTCACTTTTCCGCGACAAAACTATCCAAAACTGCTATAATACAACTGTTAATAAATAAAAAACGAAGAACACGCGGAGGGAAAATAATGAGAAAATTCCTCCTCTTCTTGCTTCTTGTTTGCACCCTCGTCCTGGGTACTCTCCTGGGGACTCAGCCTGTGGAAGCGCCCGGCACCAAGCCGGTGGCCGTACCCCCGCTTCCTCCGGAGCAAAAAAGCATCATGATCACCGCCGTGGGCGATATCATGATGCACAATACGCAAATCTCCGCGGGGTGGCAACCCGCTTCCGGCAGCTATGATTTTTCCGCGTTTTTCCGGTACGTGAAACCAATCCTGGAAAAGTCCTCTTTTGCCATCGGCAACCTGGAAACCACCTTAGGCACGGACCCCAAAGAATACGGAGGATATCCCCGCTTTAACTGCCCGGCTGCCCTGGCTTATAACCTGAAGGAGGCCGGATTGGACCTAATCACCACCGCCAATAACCACGCCCTTGATAAAGGAATCTCCGGCCTGCAAAACACCCTGCAGCATTTGGACGAGGCAGGGCTGTTGCATGCAGGAACCGCCCGCAGTCAAGAAGAAAAAGAGGCGCTTGTCATTACCGAAATCGAAGGAATCAATACCGCAGTTCTGGCCTATACATATGGAACCAATGGCCTGGAACCTCCGGCCGAATACCCCTTTGCCGTAAACTATATTAATGAAGCCCAAATCATCAACGACATAAAAAAAGCGCAGGAATCCGGCGCGCAACTGGTCATTTTGTGCCTGCATTTCGGGGAGGAATATCAGGAAACGCCCAATAAACTGCAGACGGCGCTCGTCAAAAAGTGTTTGCAGGCAGGAGCCGACCTGATCCTGGGCACCCATCCCCACGTTCTGCAGCCCGCCCGGATTTATCTTTTGCCCGAGGAAGATTCTACACCAGGTACTATGGAGCGCGCTCATTTCGTCAGCTACTCTTTAGGGAATTTCATTTCCGACCAAAACGGCCTGCCCCGCAAAGCCGGCATCATTCTCAACCTNCATCTGACTGTGGATTCCATAACGGGAAAGCCCTCTTTTGAAAAAGCCGAATATATCCCCATCTGGACACGGAGATACATCAAAAATGGGCGGGTTAATTTTGAGGTCATTCCCATCGAACCGGCCTTGAAAAAAATCAGAGCCGGAGAAACTACCGAATTTACCGTGGCGGAAGCACAAGAACTGCAACAGGCGTGGGTTCACGTTTTATCCTGTTTAGACACGCAAAACACCAGGATTGCTCTTGCCTCACTTTTCCCCGCAGAGGAACGCACTACCACAAAAAAATAACCCATTCCCCGAACCGGGAATAATGGAAAAAACACTATGCGAAAATCGCCTCGACAAAGGGATAACAATAGACGTGCGAAAATTAAGCATTAGAAAAATGGAAATTGACATTTGGGGACGTTCTTCTTATAATTGAATATGCATGTTGATTTGTAACTTAAAATATTCATGCTGGTGTAGCTCAGTGGTAGAGCAGCTGATTCGTAATCAGCAGGTCGTCGGTTCAAATCCGACCACCAGCTCCAACAGAACCCCTTTAAAACCGCCTAATACAGGCGGTTTTCTGTTTCGCGCAGAAACAATTCTAAACGCTCGAGGAAGTTAAAAAGTGTTGTGAAAAGCCCTTAAATGTTGTGAAAGTGTTGTGAAGAAATCTGTCTGTCTTTAACCTTTGTTAAACCCATATTGACACGATTTCCTAAAAGATGTAATATAAATCCCATAATATGTATTTGGAGATGATATAACTGAAATCTACTGGTATTGTTAGGAAAGTTGACCAACTGGGAAGAGTGGTGCTGCCTGTTGAATTAAGGCGAACCTATCTGCTGATGCTCTTTTGCAAATTAAATCGGACTCTATCGAAACCATAGCCGCTCACCATGACAGCGAAGAATGGACTGAGGAAGAATTGGCGGAAATAGAAAGATTTAAAGAGTTTGTGAGAATGAAGCGACAGCAGCGTAAGAAAAATGAATGAAGTTATGGGTGATTGAATGTCTAACACAAAAAATACTAAACCTTCAAATATAGAGCCGCATATTTTCTCAGTTACCCAGAGAGCTAAAGAATTGGGGCGTGACCTTGTAAAAATATCTACTCACAAAACCGATTGCCCATTATGCAAGCCTTGGCAGGGAAAAATCTTAAGCATCACAGGAAGAACAAAAGGATACCCTACGCTGGAAGAAGCAAGAAAAGCAGGCCTCTTTCATGAAGGCTGTAGGCATGCTATGGGATTATATATTGACTTGGATAAAGAGATAGAAGAATTAGAAAGAGAACTGAGGACACCTCGGAAACAAGCAGCACAGCCAAAAGGCTGCGGATGTGGTACAATAATTGCTTTGTTAGGCATGATTGCATTAATTATTATAGTAGTTGTTATTATTATTTCTTAAAGGTGGTGTGTTTATATGTTTTGTTCAAACTGCGGTCATGAAATAACTGGTAATTTCTGCTCAAATTGCGGCGCTCCAAGAGAAAAGACTAATGATACATATACTGATAACACGTCAGTAAGTACAGAGAATATTAACGGAACCGAAGTGGATTTAAAAAACATTGTTGAAACATATGGCCGAGATAGAATAAGTGCAATAAAATATCTTAGAAGCATTACCACAGGACTTAGCCTAAACCAAGCAAAAACCATAATAGATGAAGCATATAAAAAATATAGCCCTCCGAAAAAAGGTTTCTGGGAAAGCGTCAAAGAACAAGCTCGGAAACAGGAAGAAGAGCGCCAAGCACTCAAAGAACGTATCAAACAGATGGACAAGGAAGGTATAGCCTATTGTCCGAAATGTTACTCTACAAACCTAACTGCTCATAAGAAGGGATTCGGTATAGGAAAAGCAATAATTGGAGCATCAATTCACCCATTAGGATTAGTAGCAGGAAATATTGGAGCTAAAAAGGTTAGAGTAACCTGTTTAAAGTGTGGTCATCAATTTTGGGCAGGAAAAAAATAATTATATATTATAACAATTTAGGTTTTTGTTTTTTTGTGAGGTTTGCTTATGTTTGAATAACTTTTAAAAGAGGCTGAAGAGGAAGGTTTAGAAGTAATTTCGTGGTCACTGCAAGGAAAAACAAAAGGACTTTACTATAACGGTACCATAGCAATAAGTGAAAGCATTACAACAACAGCCGAAAAAACATTTTATTATCTTCACCAAAAAGATAAGAGCAAAGAATAATCCGATCGCTATAAAGATCCACTTCGTAAAAATCAGGTATAAGATGCTGCCTATACTCAGAGAAACTAATACACCGATGAAACACTTTTCTTTTTTATTAATTGCNATTCTTACCGTCCTTCCCTTGTAAACTTTGGGTTCTTTTCCCTTATAAAAAATAATACCACATTTTTCGCACCCGGTTGCCATATTTTGGGGATGATAATAAGCCTTTGCTTTCCAGTTTTAAAACAAAGCTGCGGATAGTAGCGTAGGCTGCATTTTGGAAATCCTTCTCCAATTGTTTGGTGGAAAATTCCTGGGTTCCATAGGCTATTCTACCACAAAAAATTGTAGAAAATATCGTCTTGTCCCCTTGAATTTATTTTCCACTAGTATAATATAATAATCATACGAGCCAAATAAAAGCCGCACGAAGGGCGGTTTTTTATATGTTACCAATTCACTGACTGCGCACTGGAGGGGTATTTCAATGGAACAATTTTTAGTATCTTTTCGAAAATGGAAGGAAAATGTGCAAAATAATGACGAATTAACGAACGAACTCGTTTCTATTGAAACGGATCCCCGTCAAATTGAGGAATGTTTCTGTAAATACCTGGAGTTCGGTACCGGCGGGATGCGCGGCGTCATCGGCGCAGGGACCAACCGGATGAATATCTACACCATCCGCAAAGCAACCCAGGGTCTGGCGAACTATCTCCAAAAGGCCTTTCCCGCTGAAGAGCAAAAAGTGGTCATCGCCTATGACTCCCGCTACAAATCAAGGGATTTCGCCCTGGAAGCAGCCCTGGTGCTGGCCAATAACCGGATCAAAACCTATGTCTTTGAAAAGATCGCCCCTACCCCGTTGCTTTCCTACGCGGTAGTTCAACTGCAAGCTACCGCGGGCATCGTCATCACCGCCAGTCATAATCCGAAAGAATATAACGGCTACAAAGTCTACGGCAAACACGGCGGCCAACTTACCGATGCCTTTTCCAATGCCGTTACGGCCGAAATCCAGGCGGTGGANAATGAATTCGCCATCCCGGTTGCTGACCAGGAGGCGGCCGAAAAAGAAGGATACCTGCTTTGGCTCGATGATAAAATCCTGGGGCGCTATATTCAGGAGACGAAAAAACTCCTTTTAAATGAAGAACTCCTGCCCGAAGCCGGTGACCTGCGGATTGTTTACACGCCTTTGCACGGGACAGGCCTGATTCCAGTCACCAGGCTCTTAAAGGAATGTGGTTTTTCCGATGTCCATGTGGTAAAAGAGCAAGCCGACCCGGACCCGGCCTTCCCTACGGTGGTCTCCCCTAATCCCGAGGAAAGATCGGCTTGTGCCCTGGCCATAGACCTGGCCCGCAAGATTAACGCGGACCTCGTCCTGGCTACCGACCCCGATGCGGACCGGGTGGCCTTTACCGTAAGGACCAAAAGCGGCGACTACGTGAGTTTTACCGGTAACCAGACCGGCGCCCTCTTGATTGATTACCTGCTCCAAATGAGNGCCAGGAAAAATATCCTCCCTGAAAACAGCATTATCATCAAAACCATCGTCACTTCCGAAATGGGGGTAAGAATCGCTCAGGATTACGGGGTAAAACACCTGGATGTTTTGACCGGCTTTAAATACATCGGGGAAAAAATCGCCGAATTCGAAGAAACCAAACAACATACCTTCCTCTTTGGCTACGAAGAAAGTTATGGCTACCTCATCGGCAGCTATGTCCGGGATAAAGACGCGGTGCAAACCTGCCTGCTGCTTGCCGAAATGGCTCTCTATTACAAAAAACAAGGCAGCGATATTGCGGAACGCCTTGAACAGCTGTACCAAAAATACGGCTACTTTAAAGAAGACCTGATCAATATCACCATGCCCGGCCTGGAAGGGCAAAAACAATTGTGCAAAGTGATGTCCTACTTCCGCGACAACCCTTTATCCGAAATCAAAGGTTATCCAATCGCCGTACGCAAAGATTATCTCTTCTCCGAAGCAATTGATTGCGCCTGCGATAGTAAAACCCCTATTGAACTGCCTTGTTCCAACGTCCTGCAATATTTATTCACCACCGGCGCTTGGTGTTGCATCAGGCCGTCCGGAACGGAGCCCAAGCTTAAAATCTACTTTGCCGTCAAAGGAAAAAGCCCGGAAGAAGCCCAGCAGCAACTGACCGCTTTGAAAGACGGTTTCCTGGAGCTTATTAACTCCGTTAAATGAAACGGCTATTACAACACCCTGCGGCATAAGCTCAAGGCAAAGCAATAGCAAGCGGGGCAAACCATCCGCCCAAGACACAAAAATCCCAGTGGAAGAATTCCACTGGGATAATTTATCGTTAGATAAAATACCGGGCGGAAAAAGGAGTCGCTCCTTTTTCTTTTTTAAGGTCGTGCCGCTGATTGAGATAGAGATACTCCAAAATCTTGAAGACCAGTTCCGTTTCCTCCGGGGCGCCGATGCGCTGAGCCAGTTCTTCCGCGGTAAAGCTTTGGCCCTTTTCGTCCCTTAAGGACCGCACGACTTTCCGCTGCAACTCAATGTAAAAACCGGCCCCCTTCTTTCCTAATTCCACCCCGGGCTGGTGATAGGCATTGACATTGATTAAAGCGGCGTATAAGCCTACCGCTCTTTCAAAGAGGGCGATCAAAGCACCCATGGAGTGGGGGTTTAGTTCTTCCAGACTGATGGTCAGGGATACCCGTCCTTTTTGCTTTAAGGCGCGCCGGGTCCCTTCCAGGAAGGCTTTCAGGTAATCCCCGCTGGTGATATCCTCTTCTACGTAGACCGGTGTGACCCGCCGGTCCTTTTTGATTTCCACGAAGACTACCAGGGAGTCATAGACACCGTCCAACAGTTGCTGCACATAAGCGTGCTGGTCGGTGGAACCTTTGTTGCCAAACACTGTCAGCCCTTCGTGCACGGTCCGGTCCGCCAGATCCTTCTCTTTGCCCAGGGATTCCATGATCAACTGCTGCAAGTAACGGGACAAGAGCTGCAGGCTGTCCCGGTAGGGCAAAACCACCATGTTCCCCCGGCCGCACTTTTTCACGTTGTAATACCAGGCCGCCGCCAGAAGGGCGGCCGGATTATTAAGCAACTCCCCGGACCGCGTCAGCTGATCACAGACCCGGGCGCCGGCCAAAAACTCATCAATATCCAGCCCCTGCAAAGCCGCCGGCAACAGGCCCACGGCCGAAGTGACAGAGGTACGCCCGCCGACCCAGTCCCACATGTAGAACCGTCCCAACCAGCCTTGCTCCGCCGCCAGCTTGTCCATTTTACTGCCGGCGGTGGTAATCGTTACGGCTTGACGGGCAAAAGCGATGTTCTGGGCGCGGAAAGCTTGTTGAACCTCCACCATCCCGTTCCGGGTTTCCACGGTCCCGCCGCTTTTGGATATTACGATGACCAGGGTTTCTCCCAGGTAATCATGTAATTTTTCCAGGACCTGCCCGATCCCATCCGGATCGGTGTTATCCAGAAAATATCCCTGCAGCCCTTCTTTCGACCCTAAAGCATCGTACATTAACATGGGTCCCAGGGCCGAACCGCCGATCCCNACCAAAAGAAAACGGCGGAAAGCCTTGCCTTGCGCGGAGACAATTTGCCCGCTCTTTATTTTCTGCCCGAAGGCACGAATCTTTTCGATGGTTGCCCTTATCTCTTCCCCGATCTGCGCGCTGGGAGCAAGGGCCGCGTCCCTCAGCCAATAATGGCCCACCATCCTGTTCTCATCCGGGTTGGCAATCTTCCCCTCTTCCAACTCCCGCATGGCCGCGAAGGCCCGCTCGAACCGGGGCTCCATTTCCTGAAAAAAGCCGGTCGGNAAATCCATACAGCTATAATCAAGGGCTAATCCCAACGACTCATTCATATATTGCCCCGCCTGAAATTTCTCCCATAAAGCTTGCCCTTCCATCGTCCAATCCCACCTCTGTTCTCTGAAATGATTTCTACCGTCCATATTTAAGCATGAGCGTTTTTATTCTTTGGGCCAGGTCCGGTGTTAAGGCGCCTTTTCGATACCNCCATTCCCAATTACCGCCCACCGTATTTGGCGTGTTCATCCGTGCTGCCGAATCAAGACACAGAAAATCCTGNAGGGGTATAATCGACCATCTGGCCGGGCTCTGGCTGACAATATCGATGAAACCCCAGCAGGTTTTTTCCAGTTTTTTTTGGTCATAGCTTTTCCGGCGCGCCTCGCTGAGCTGAGCAAGGATGGTCTTTTCATACCAGCCCCGCAGGGTGTCGTTGTCATGGGTGCCGGTGTAATAAATATAATTTCCGGCCTGCGCGCTCTGTTCCCTGGCCTGACTGACTACCGCCGCATATCCGGAACCCTGACGATAAACCGGCCGGTCGGCGAAAGACTCCCGGTCCACAAACTGCAGAACCTTCATTCCCGGAAAACCAAATTTTTTCTTAAGCTCCAGCACCTCAGGGGTAATCACCCCTAAATCCTCCGCAATAAACGGCAATTCCCCCAGGTAATCCGTAAGGACGCGGAATAACTCCTCCCCCGGGCCTTTGACCCACCTGCCGTTGATCGCGGTTTTCTCCTGCGCCGGAATCTCCCAGTAGGCTTCAAAACCCCGGAAATGGTCTACCCGGATCACATCAACCAGTTCCAAAAGGACGGCGATGCGCTCCCGCCACCATAAATAATCGTCCTGCTTCATTTCCGGCCAGCGGTAAATGGGATTGCCCCACAACTGCCCCGTGGCACTGAAATAGTCCGGGGGCACCCCTCCCACTTTAAGGGGATTCCCTAACTCATCCAGCTCAAAGAACCGGGGATTAACCCAGGTGTCACTGCTGTCATAGGCCACATAAATCGGCAGATCGCCAATAATGCTAATCCCTTTGCGGTTGGCATATTCCCGCAAGCTAAGCCACTGCCGGAAAAACTGATATTGCAAAAAGAGTTGGTAGTCAATCTCGTCCCGCAGCTTTTCCTCCCAGCTTGCCACAGCTTCCGGCTTGCGCAAAGCAATGTCTTTTTCCCAGTAATTCCACGGAACATTATGAAAATGTCTTTTTAACGCCATAAACAAGGCAAAATCGGGAAGCCAGTACGCTTTGCTTTCCACAAAGTCCAGGTACTGCTGTTCCCGGTTTCCGCCCGCTTGAAAGTTCCGGTAAGCCTCACGACACAGTTTTTCTTTATAGACAGCGCAAAGCGCGTAGTCCACCCGTTCTTCCGGAAATGCAGGCACCGACCTTAATTGCTTCGCCGCTAAAAGCCCTTCCTCCGCTAAAAGATCCGGACTAATCAACAACGGACTGCCGGCGAAAGCAGAAAAAGCTTGATAAGGTGAATCTCCGAACCCGATGGGATTAAGCGGCAGCACCTGCCACAGCTTGATGTGGCTTT
>JGI24711J26586_10001548_pt1 | contig 17440 bp, 15 predicted proteins | sample BioPla3DNA1_FD_26586 | JGI IMG/M metagenome (IMG submission 26586)
ATGAAGACTCTGAAGTAGAAGAACTCGATATTGAAAATATAGAAATTGAATCTGAGGAGTTTACTCCATATCTAATTGGAAACAAGATTAAGGTCTTGATTAAGGATGTAGATAAGATCAAGTGGAAACAGGAGCTACAGGAAGACGAGTCAAGACTAACAAAGCTTCTTAGGGTATCCAGGATGGTTGTAGCAGGACGGGATGCTAAGCTTCATGAACTAAAGAAGCTAATATCTGACAAGATAAGCAATCCAATTAACGATTCAAATCGGAAAGTTCTGATCTTTACTGCGTTTGCAGATACTGCCTCTTATCTATATTCTAACTTGGCAGAATGGGCTTTCAAAAAGCATAAGATTCACTCTGCACTTGTAACAGGAAGCGATGAAAACAAAACGACTATTCCCAAGATTAGAAAAGACTTATGCACAATCCTGACTAACTTCTCACCAGTATCCAAAGAACGTGATAAAATAGCGCCTGGATTAAAGGACGAAATCGACCTGCTGATTGGCACTGATTGTATTTCTGAAGGCCAGAACCTCCAGGATTGTGACTACATTGTCAACTATGATATACATTGGAATCCGGTTCGTATCATTCAAAGATTCGGCAGAATTGATCGATTGGGTTCCAGCAACAAGGTTATCCAGTTAGTGAACTTCTGGCCAAACATGGAGCTTGAGGAATACATTAATCTCGAATCACGTGTTTCAGGTAGAATGGTGCTTTTAGATATCTCAGCAACAGGGGAAGAGAATATCATAGAATACACAGATTCGGGGAAAATGAATGACCTTGAGTATCGGCGAAAACAATTGGAGCAACTCCAACACCAAGTTCTTGATCTGGAAGATTTGGATGGCAGCATTTCGATCACTGACATGACATTCAATGAATTCCGCACCGACCTAGTTGAATTTTCCAAACAAGGAGACAATGCTCTAAGAACCAGCCACCTAGGTGTAATGGCTGTAGCAAGAATGGACGATTTAATCCGTGAGAATATTGAACCGGGTGTGATCTTCTGTCTGAAAGCTGATAACTTTTCGCCTACTAATGCCAGCATGTTTGCGATGGAACCGTATTATCTTGTTTACGTCACTGACTCAGGCAAGCTGAAATATGAGGTTAATCAAGTAAAACAAGTCATGGATGCATTCAGAAGTCTTACTTTGGGTAGACAACAAGCTGATCCTGAAGCTCTGCGAATTTTCAATCAAAAAACCAACAATGGAAAAGACATGGGGCATTACAAGACCTTATTAGGAAAGGCTATTGCCGCGATCTCCGGGGCTTCGGAAGAACAAGGTGTGGAAAGTCTTTTTCACAGAGGCGGCACACTCCCGGCAAACAATGGTATCAAAGGTGTCACTGACTTTGAAGTAGTGACCTATCTGGTCATAGTATAGCAATTCCCACGATGAATCCTGCTTACGCACTAACATTTGAAGCATGCATTGAGAGTCTTAAAATACCTGCGAATTGTTATGTAGGCAAGAAAGTGCATAAAAAGCTATTCTATAAAAACGCCAAACTACTTTCAGCTGATAAGAAGGCTTTCCAAGAACACCTTGATGCTGTAACCTGGATTTATGCTTTAAAGCAAGACAACACAAGCCTGAAAGTCTATGTTGACAAACAAAGGGAGTACACTGAAATATCAATTCTGCTAATCAACCTTAAGCAGACAGGGACTGCGGAGAGGATTATTGATCTGATCCATCGGGCAATACCCTATCCACTTCTGTTAATTTGCAGATTTCAAGAGACTGTTTTGTTCAGCATCGCTCCCAAACGATTCAGCATGGCGGAGAAAGGAGTTATTGTAGTAAAAGAAGTGCTAAACAGCGGATGGATAAAACTCGATTCGATACTATCTATGGAACTCGCTTTTATAATAAGCTTGGCGATTAACGCAAAGACATACTTGAACTTCTTTGACCTTTACAGCGGATGGGAGGCTTCTTTTGTGGCTTTGGCCTGCTCCAGGCATACTGGCAAATTTCTGATTAAACACAACAACACACAGGAAAGAAAAGAACTTCTGGAGAAATGTCTTGCCCTGCAAGGTGAGATAAACAGCATACGATCAGTCATAAAAAAAGAAACCCAGATGAATAAAAAAGTCGAACTAAACACCAAAATCAACAAACTAAAGCATCAATACCAAGAATGTATAAAGAAACTATAATGAGGATTTAAACATGGAAAGACTCGATGAAAACTTCGGTAAAAGCGAAGACCTGATAGCTAAAAACATAGAGCAGTTGAAACAACTCTTTCCTGGAGCATTTACAGAGGGTAAGATTGATTTCGATGTATTGAAACAGCTTCTAGGTGAGTACATCGAATGCAACGATGAGAAATACGGTTTAAACTGGTTTGGAAAAAAGAAAGCACGTCAATTCTCTCTTACACCAAGTTTGGGTACATTAAGGCCTCGTTATGAAGATAGCATTGATTGGAATAATACTCAAAACGTCATTATAGAAGGAGATAATCTTGAGGTTCTAAAACTTCTGCAAAAGAGCATGCATGGAAAGATAAAGCTCATCTATATTGATCCCCCGTATAACACTGGTTTCGATTTTGTTTATACTGACAACTTCAAAGATAATATTAAAAACTACTTAGAGATAACTTCACAATCTGATGGCGCACTGAAGTTATCAAGTAATACAGAGAATAGTGGAAGATTTCACACACAATGGTTGAATATGATGTATCCAAGGTTGGTTTTAGCACGAAATCTTCTGAGAAATGATGGCGCAATACTTATTAGTATAGACGAGAATGAAATAGCAAATTTACTCGCAATATGTAATGATATATTTGGAGAAGAGAATTTCGTTGAGTGTCTTGTTTACGATAAAAAAGCAGCTCCAAAAGGGGTTCCACCTGTAAACATGGTAGTTGGCGTTCATGAGTATATTCTTTGTTATGCAAAGTCATCCGAGTTCAAGTTCATAGGTACCTTAAGAAGTCAGAATGGATTTAGCAATCCTGACAATGATCCCAGAGGTCCTTGGCGTAACACCAATCTTAAAAGCACTGTAAAAGATAAATCAACTGCTTTCACTATAAAAGATCCTTTAACTGATTATGAATATACTGATACCTGGGCATTCTCGAAATCAGAAATAGAAAGATTAATCGCAGAAAATCGGTTAATATTCCCTAAATCAGTTGAAGGACAAGTGAGAATGAAAGAGTTTTTCTCTGAGTTCGACTCTCCTTACATCCCAATTAAATCATCATTAGGTTTGTTTGATGCACAAAAGAACACTGAAATGTTAGTTAGATTAATGGGAGAAAAAGTCTTTCTTAACCCCAAGAGTCTTGATCTTATGATAAAAATAATATCAATCACTACATCAACTAATGATATTGTGCTGGATTTTTTTGCAGGTATAGGAACTACTGGACATGCTGTGATGGAACAAAACGCACTTGATAATGGAAGCAGAAGATATATTCTTGTCCAACTTCCCGAATTGCTTGATGTTAATGACAAAGATCAAAAAACAGCTGCTGAATACTGTGCAAGGTTAAATAAACCGTGTAAGATTAGTGAACTGACTAAAGAAAGAATAAGAAGATCTTCACGCTTAATTAAAAATGAGAATAAGGAATTTACAGGTGATCTTGGCTTTAGGGTATTTTATTTAGATTCAACAAATATCAAACCTTGGAACCCGTCTGAATTAGATCTTGAGGAAACCATAGATAAATACACCACTTGTGTTAAACAAGATAGGTCTGAGCAGGATATACTTTTCGAATTGTTACTCAAATTGGGTTTAGATCTATCGGCTCAGATCGATAGTAAGGAGATATGCCAAAAAATAGTATATAATATTGGCTTTGGGGTTCTGCTGGTTTGCTTATCAACAAGCATATCCAGCGATGAAGTTGAACCGCTGGCGCAAGGTATGATTGAATGGATTAAAGAACAGAGTCCTGAAACGGAGTCGGTGATTGTTTTTCGTGACTCCGCCTTTGAAAACGATGTAGTAAAAACGAATATAACAGCCATCTTTAATCAGTATGGTTTTAGCAACATCCGCAGTTTGTAGGTGAAGCATGAAACTACGTTTTGAACCAAATCTGCAGTTCCAGCTTGACGCAATAGAAGCAGTATGCGACCTATTCAAAGGCCAGGAAAGCTGTCGATCGGTCTTTACTGTGTCAATACCGACAGAAGAACAGACGGACTATCTACTTGAATCAGAAGCCATGGGTATTGGCAATAAGCTTGCATTATTGGAAGACGAAATCCTGGCAAATCTAAAGGATGTCCAACTTCGCAACGGTCTGAGACCTGATGAAACCCTTCAATCGATGGATTTCACAGTGGAAATGGAAACCGGTACAGGAAAAACCTATGTGTATCTACGAACAATTCTGGAACTCAACAAACGGTTTGGATTTAACAAGTTCGTGATTGTGGTGCCGTCAATTGCCATCAAAGAAGGCGTGTATAAGTCATTACAGATAACCCAGGAACATTTTCGGTCTTTGTATGCGAATGAACCTTATGAATATTTCCTCTATGATTCCAGCAAACTAGGACAGGTGCGTAACTTTGCCACCAGCAGTTCGATCCAAATCATGGTGGTTACTGTCGGGGCAATTAATAAAAAAGACGTCAACAATCTTTACAAGGAAACAGAGAAAATCAATGGCGAGAAGCCTATTGACCTTATCAGGCAAACAAGACCGATAATAATCGTCGATGAACCCCAGAGCGTTGACGGAGGCTTAGAGGGCAGGGGCAAAGAAGCACTCGCAGCCATGAATCCCCTTTGCACATTAAGATATTCAGCCACCCATGTTGCGAAACACCATATGTTATATCGCCTGGATGCTGTGGATGCCTATCAGCAGAAACTGGTAAAGCAGATCGAAGTAGCTTCGGCTAGAATAGTTGGAGACCATAACAAGCCATATATTAAAGTACTATCTGTAACAAACAAGCGTAATGTGATTCAAGCAAAAGTGGAATTGGATATTCAACAGGGACAACACGTTATCCGCAGAGAGATTCCGATTCAGGACGGGGATAACCTAATGATGGTTACAAATAGGAACATTTATGAGAACTGCTCGATAGGTGAAATCAATTGCCGTAAAGGATCAGAGTTTGTCGAGATCAGATTTCCAGGTTTAGACAAAAACCTTAGGCTAGGAGAAAGTTATGGTGGAGTAGATGACGATTCTCTGGCAAGATTGATGATCAGACGAACGATCAAAGAGCATTTGGATAAAGAACTCAGGTTCAAGAATGAGGACAAAGGCATAAAAGTTTTAAGCCTGTTTTTCATCGATAGGGTTGAAAAATATCGGAGTTACGATGCCAATGGCAAACCTATTAAGGGCGAATATGCTAAAATATTTGAAGAAGAATATTCCAGATTGATTAAACGAGAGGAGTACAACACAATCTTTAGGGATATAGATACCGAAAGCCTGGCAGAGGAAGTCCATAATGGCTATTTCTCCATAGATAAAAAGGGTGGCTGGACAGATACAGAGGAAAACAATCAGACAAATAGAGATAATGCAGAGCGAGCCTATAACCTGATAATGAAAGATAAAGAGAAGCTGCTAAGCTTCGATACCAAATTGAAGTTCATTTTTTCTCACTCAGCACTGCGGGAAGGATGGGACAATCCCAATGTATTCCAAATCTGTGCTTTGAGAGAAATGGGCTCAGAGCTTCAAAGAAGACAAACAATTGGCAGAGGATTACGCTTATGTGTAAATCAGGAAGGAGAACGAGTAAGAGGATTCGATGTAAACACGCTCACTGTTATAGCAAATGAGGGATATGAATCATTTGCAGAGAATCTCCAGAAGGAAATCGAACAAGACACCGGCATACGCTTTGGGATAGTGGAAAAACACCAGTTTGCCGCACTCCACATTATTGATACTTCCGGCAATCCTACTCCTTTCGGAGTTGCAAATTCTGAAAGTGTTTGGTTTTACCTAAAAGATAATGGTTACATTGATCATAAAGGTAAGGTTCAGGATACATTGCGCACGGCATTGAAAGATGGTACACTTGAGCTACCTGGTGATTTCAAAGATCAAGAACTGCAGATAAAAGAAATCTTACGTAAGCTTGCTGGTAAACTTGATGTTAAGAATGCAGATGAAAGGAATGCAATCAAGGTTAGGAAGGAAGTGTTATACAGTCCGGAATTCAATGAGCTCTGGGAGAGGATAAAATACAAAACTACCTACAGAGTCCATTTTGATAATTCAAAACTCATTACAGACTGCACCGAAGCCGTGAAGAACATGCCCCCTATTACGAGATCAAGATTAAGCTGGGAAAAAGCCAATATCGAGATTGATAAGGGGGGCGTGGACGCAGTATTAACAACCACAACATTGCCAGAAGCCATTGAAGAGGGCAGCATAGCCTTACCAGACATTTTATCTGAATTGCAGGATAAGACAAGTTTAACCAGAAGAAGCATAGCCAAGATTTTACTTAATTGTGATAGATTAATTGATTTCAAGCGAAATCCCCAAAAGTTCATTGAATACACTGTCGAAGCTATTAACAAAACCAAGAGACTGGCACTGGTCGATGGCATCAAATATCAGCGCATCGGCGATGACTACTACTACGCTCAAGAGTTGTTTGAGAATGAGGAGCTCTTTGGCTATGTATCAAAAAACATGCTCGCATCTCAGAAAACACCTTATGAATACGTAGTATATGATTCTTCAACTATCGAAAAACCCTTTGCTGAGAGGCTGGAGCTGAATGACGCTGTAAAAGTTTTTACGAAACTACCCTCTTGGTTTACAGTGCCTACTCCCTTGGGAACGTATAACCCAGACTGGGCTGTATTGGTAAATAATGAAGAGAGGTTGCGTTTATTCTTTGTGGTAGAAACAAAAGGAGATACATTCCTAGATGCTCTGCGATCCTCGGAAAAGGCAAAAATCGATTGTGGCAAAAAGCATTTTGAAGCCCTAGGTAGTGCAGTTACTTTCTGCGTAGCCAATAGTTACGAATCTTTTGAAGAGCAATTTAACTAATTATGTCTTCTTTTAAATATGCCGACAGACTAAAGTTCGAAAAGCTCTTTGGTATGGAAGGCGGGTATGTTCTTTGGTTCAGTAATAGAACATTTCGAGACTTTTTTATCTCTACGGTTGATATAGACATTTATGATGGATCAATTGCAGATAATTCATTGTCCAAGGCAAATCTCCTAAGAGCTTTTTGGGAAAAAGCTGACGATATGCAGATTGCCAAAGTCAATCGAGAGCTTCTAAAAATTTGGGTGGATAAAACAAATGATAAATCAGATTCTGACCAATCTCTGTACGATGAGTGTGTTCTCATAAACAACAAGTTATCTGGTATCTCGCTGGTCAAGAATATCGATGCTTTACGTTCAATTGATGCTGATGAAAGTCTAGATGCAATCATTGCGGACATTAAACACAACATAGAGTGTAACAAACCTGAGTTAACCCTAGACCGACTACATAATTATCTGGTTAACTACGGAAGAAAGCTCTGCGATAAGCATGGGATAAGATATTCAAGCAATAACACTCTAAACTCATTATTTGGACTGTATAATAAGTGGTTGCATGATTATAAGTTATTGGAATCCAATATGTCGAGTAAAATCATTGGTAGTATTGTAAAATTGTTTGATGATTTCAATTATGTTAGGAATAATGAGAGTGCTGCGCACCCTAATCCCTTACTGAACAAGATTGAGAGCTTGTTTATAGTCGATACAATCTGTAGCATCATCGAATTTATCAATAAAATCGAAGATGTCTTGGCTGGATCACTTTCTAATAATAAAGATGAGGCAAATTTACTACCATTCTAAAGGTTATTGACGGGTCAGATAATTACAGTAGTCGTCCTACACTTCCAATGAAATGGCGGAAATAGGGTGTGTGCCCCGGAGACACCAACCGGGTTCATATCTGAGTCGTATTCGATTTGATCATCTTTGATCCAGGGTGCGAGGGCTTTGATGTATTCCCGGGCATCATCGAGGCTGTTGGATTTGGTATCCAGAGCCATGAGCTTATCCATCACTTCCAATGCGTCATTCAGAGGATAGACCTTATCTTGGGCAGCCAGAGCCCGGCAGATATCACTGGTGTGATCATCGAGGATTACTAAGAGCTTGTAGTATTTGGCCTTGGTTTTCTTGTATCCCTGCAATCTTCCGAATTCCCTGATGCGCAGGGCGGTATGCTCTGCCAGTCCTTGCCAATAGTGGGCAGAGCGGTTGGCAAGGTCATTGAACTGATCTTTGAGGGTATCAGCAAGCATTTCTTTGGTGTAGCCTTGTTCTATGGCTTTGGAGAGGACATCGGTGAAGTTCTGCCTTATGTCTGCATCGAAGTGATTACCGATCCAGAACAACTGCTGCTTCTGGATGGTGGAAGAGAGATGCTGATCTTCGATGCCCCAGAGCCCGATACTGGTCTTGGTTGGGGCTTGCACTTGGGTGTCCCTCAGTCCAAGCCGCACACAGCGGTCTATTATCGCCTTGGTGGGCTCATTGACCAGGGCTGCGAAGTCATCTCCAAGCTGGGTGTTGATGATACCCATAAGCTTATCAATGGAGTTCTGGTTGAACTTCTCTGCCCTGGGCATATCACTCAGCATCTGGATGGCCAGCCGGGCAGCATCCCTGATCTCAGCCTTCCAGGCATTGTTGAGTATCCTGTAGTACTCCAACATGAGTCTATCGTAATAGTTCATCAGAAGACGAACCTCTTGACCCTGAATCTGTTCCTGCCGATATCGTATTCCGAGAACCGTTCCAGACAGCCAGCCAAGGCATCACAGCCATCGATATAGCCATCCGGATAGGTGAGGAACTGACTGATCAGTGTGGGAGTATCCTGTCCATCGGGAAAGAGCAACTTGGCGGTCTCGATGATGGTCTCGGTCCTCTCGATGCGGAGGTTCTTGTTGTCCTTGTTATCGATGCGCTTGATTCTGTGACTGATGGGCGGCAGACGGTTGTCCTGTGCCCACCGATCGAAGTCAGCCATGATACGTGCCTGGCCATAGGTGGTCTCACAGGCTGCCCTGGCTTTGACTCTATATGTTCTATCAAGTTCCTGATAGGTATCATAGTAATATCTGAAGAACTTGGTGTTCTCTGTCTGCCGTATCCAGACGTGAATCACATAGAACCTGTTGCCGTCATAGCCTATGGAGATAATGGCTTTGTAACAGCCTTTCTCACCCCAGGCAGGATCGGCATAGAGCCAGACCCGCTTCATCTTCGATGGATCAGGCAGAGTTTTGTATCTGGTGAACCAGTGGTTCTTGAAGATGTTCCCTTCAATTACCGGGTGTCCAAGCATCTCTCTCTGATAGCCGGTATGACCGAACTTGGCTCGCAGGTTTGGCAGAGTGGCAGTGGGGTATTGCTCCTCCCAGATGGATTTACCCTGCATATCTTCAAGTGAGAAACGCAATATCGCTTTCTGATGCGTTTTCAGAACCGACTGGCATCCCGTATCCAGATCAGGGTTATCAGCCCGTAATTCGCCCAAGATAAGCTCCTGAAACTGGCAGATCGCATAGTTAGGATGCACCAGGTTACCGAGCCAGACGATCCTGCCATTCCCTTCGGGTGAGAGAGCCCCGGCAAGCTCCTGGGTGATCTTCTCCATGCGTCTCTTGCCGATGGACCGGTTGCCCATGTTTTCTTCTTTGTCGATATCGTCACAGACGATCAGTCCGGGCCGCTTGGCGGTCTTGGGATTGATGGTGCCTCTATGACTCTGCTTGATGCTTCTGGCTCTGATCCTCGCCTTGTTCTTGAGATAGAAGTCGAGATCAAAGGCATCCACTGGTTGCAGCTCAGGATAGTCCATTGTGAGCCGCTTGTTGTTCCGCAGCTCATGCAAGGTGAAGGCTGTGCGTTCCTGTGCCAGGTCTATGTCTGCGGCTGTATGGATCACGTAGCGTTCACCCTGGATGATCATCCAGATGGGATAGACCACTCCCATGAGTACCGTTTTGCCCAGCCCACGAAATCCGGTGATGGCGATGATGCCTGAGCCCTTGTCAGTCTCATCGAACATGGTCTCATGCGCTGGGCAAAAGGGTAGCGGGAAGATGTGCGGGAAATAGGTATGGCAGAAGAACGAGAAGGCGTCCCAGCCTGATCCGGTAGTACGCCTGATCCTCTCTGCCCTGGCTTCAGGGTTATCGTCTATAAAAGGCAAGACGGAGATCGTTTTGGATGCGATCTCCGTCAGAGCCTTGTTATGCCGCTGAATGAACTTCTTAGGCATAACCGGGTATCATCCCAACCCCCAGCAGGCTGTTGGTAGGGGACCCCGAGTTTCCGGAAGGATCAGCGGAACCGGGGGGATCGGCTCCGCTGTCAGGCAGGCAGGATGTCGTGGAGCCGGAGGAAGTAGCTCCACTCGTTGGAGGGTAGGTTGGCTGGTGTGTTTGGAGGTAACCATGTGTCTATCCATTTCTGACTCGTAAGTACTCGGCAAGATCGAGCACGATACTTTGAAACTGTTTCAACATAGTCTCATAGCCCTTCTCGATCATGAAGTCGGTCACCTGATCCAGGAAGCGGACGATATAGTCGTTCAACTCCTTGGAAGGCTCAGCGTCCTTCTGATTCTGCCTGATCAGGCTGACGAGGCTCTGCAGAGCGGTGTCCGCCGGGTTCTTGGCATACTCCCGGAGCGCTTGGATGAGCGCCTTCTTGCGGGCCAAGTTGATCTCATGGTCGAGCTTGCGCTCTTCCTTGAACAGCTCGTCCCATTTGCCGGACTTGATCCACTTACGGACGGTGATGCCGGANACTCCGAAGATCAGCGCCAGTTCCAGCGGATCGGTCTTGCCGTTCAGATAGGCTTCCCTGCAGTTGTCCCGCTTGATGCGGAACTCATGGCTGTTACTCATACTCGGGGCGTACCTTGTGCTTCTGCAGGTAGAGGTTGAGGTCTTTGCCGGAGCAGCGCAGCTGTCCGTTTTCNTTGGTTCTGAAAGCCGGCAGAGGATCGCCGATGTCACGTATCCAGCGGTAGACGCTGGAGCGGTCNACCCTGAGGATCTCNGCTATCTCATCGGTGCGGTAATTGCGTTCGTCTTTGAAGATGTTCATCAGTTCCTCTGCGGTGTTGGTATTCATAGGTGCCATTATTCATTCTCCTGTGCTTTGATCAAATAGAGATGAGTTACGCTGCCACTGTTTCTCACAGGGCGGGNAAGTTGAGGACGATCTGGCGGAACTGGCCCGACTCGTCTCGTTCATAGAAGTTGATGTACTGCTTGGTGGCTACCACCTGGATGGCCTGGTCGATCAGTTCCATCGCTTCCTTCCAAGTCTTATCCTTGATGTTATAACGGCGCAGGCGCAGGATGCGGTACTTGGCGATCTCGCCTTTCTTATCAACCTGGAAGGCTTCGCTGATGATGGCCCGGAGGTTGACGTTGGAGTCGGCGGACCAGGCTTTCAGGCACTCGTCTATCTTCTGCTTGGCGAGTTGGAGTTCGATGCCGAACTGGATGCGTTCCTTGAACCTGATCTCCACCCGGTACTTGCCGTCAAAGCTGTTGAGGACGGCATTGCCCTTCCAGTCCAGGCCGTTCTTCTCGGCTACCTGCTGGAGATAAAGCTCCACGTCCTCAAAGAACTTGTTCTTGTCAGCCACCATACGGTCATGCAGCTTGATGGCCCGGTTGATGGTCTTGCTTACGATGGCGTCCTGCTTGAGGATCTCAGGTCTGATGATCGAGACCGGAATGCTCTGGCCGTTAGCGTCAATACGGGTGGGTACAGGCTTCTTAGCCTTGGGGGTCTTGGGTGTGTCCATTGGATGTCTCCTTGTTGTCTGTATATTTGGCTTTCTTTTCATTCTGTTTGATATAGTTCTGCAGCATGGCGATCACAGCTCTGCGCTCCTTCTTGTCGAGTAGGTTCCAGTGGCTTTTGGAAAAGTGTTTTAGCATGAATGCCCGCAGTTGGGACTCGGTCCAAGCCGCGGTTTTCATGAGATAGAACATATACATGCCCTGGCGGTCGAAAGTAAAGACTTGGGGTCTGCCATGCCTGCGGTACTTGAGCAGGAGTGCCTTCAACTCAGTTAAGCGGTCCTCCGGCAAAGCCCTCAGCGATTCACCATAACCGAGGCCCTTGATGATGAACCTGAAGGCATCAAGCGGCCAGTGGAACTTTTTGACCCTGAGGCCGTGTATCTCCTGGCGTAGTTTTCGTTCCCGCTGTTCCTGATCCATAGAATGCCCCCGGTTGGCTGGTCTTACAGTGCTTGCTGTGGGTGTTGAGCCATACGCTTCTTAGTTCGGTACGGCGCTCTTTGCTTAGGTGGCATCCCGGCCTTGCTGCGCAGTTCGCCCAGGATGCCTTTGATCACAATCGATCCCACCATGGGGATTTTCTGGTGGTCTAATACGCAGTATCCGCTCTTATCGATGCCGATCACCTTAACCGAGGCCATCGCCTCCAGATAGACGAAGACCCACTGGCGGCTTCTCCCGAAGGCTTCTGCGATGCTCCTGATCGAGGTGAAGCTGCGTTTTTCGATCAGATCGAGAAGTGCCAGGGCTGCCTTTGGATCGAAGCTCCAGTGCGCCCGCAACTGCTTATCCAGATTGGTACTGAAACGGTTGCTACGGACATAGATGGGCTCCCGGTTGCTGGCTAACCTAATGATCTTGTCCTCAAGGAGTTCGCTTATGATAGGCTTAAGCTCCCCGATCTCCAGTCCCGTCATATTGGCGACCAAGGGCACATCGAAGGGCTTGTTATACTGGTTGACGAAGTTCAGCACAAGTTCTCTGGCGGTCATAGGTCTCTCCCCAGATCGAGATTGGCAATGGAGAGTTGGGGATTGCTGGCCTTGGCCCGCTCGATGATGTACATGATCTTCACAGCCTTACGGAGATTGCCTTCGCAGTTGAAGTCGATCTTGTTTACTATAGACTCATCCACCGGTATCTCCATCACTTCCTTGGCGATCTTGCGGATATCGTCCCTGCCCACTTTCCTGAACTCGTAGAAGTAGTTGCAGCGGTCGAAGTAGTGGCGGTTGATGGCGGCCAACCTGTTCCGGGCATCCTGCATCCCGACCAGGATCACGATGGTGAGGGTGACATCCACGATGTCCCGGATGGCACCCAAGAGCCGTTCATGTTTGAAGGCATAGTCGATCTCATCGATCACGATTACTGTCTCCGGATTGTCATCCAGGAGCTTCAGGCAGTGCTTGAAGATGTTGTTGGTGGTGCCGCTGGGGATGAACTCACCCAGTCCGAAGCGGCGGTAGAGGGCGGTCATCAGATCGACCGCGAAGGACTTGGGAGTGGTGGTCGATTCCAGCCGCATATAGATGTAACCCCGCATGAAGGCGATGCGGCTGGCATAGGTGGTCTTGCCCAGGCCGGGCTTGCCGTAGATCAGGCCCAAGCCTACCATCTCGGTCTTGGGCCGGTTCATCAGGAACTGGATGCAGGCATCGGCCCTGATTACGTTCTTGATTTGCACGAGCTTGTTGGGTTTCATTGATCCTCCTTGTCAGATTATGCCGACTTTTTTCAGCATGCCGTAGAAGCTCTCGTCATCATCTTCGTCCTGTTCTTCGGGTTCAGGATCGGCTGTTGATGTATCATCAGGTGTATCTTTAGTGTTTGGGTTTGGTTTAGCGGTTCCGAAGTTCTGCGCTTCCGGAGCTATGAACTCAAGTTCAGGCAGTTCCTTGACCATCTCCCGCTCCATCTCTTCAATGCGGTCTTGAGCCTCAGGTTCGGGTGCGGTGATCATGCCGCCTTGTTGAAAGGTGGGATTGGGTGCGTTCAGGCTTTCCCGCACATAAGGTTCGAGGAGATTATCCACCGCCTCCTGATTACGCAGTACGAAGTCTCGGGCATGCTGTTCGGTTAAGCGCTGCAGCTTCTTGATCTGCGTGTATTCCTTCTTGAGGGACTGATGCGAGACCGGGTTGTTCTTATCGATGTGGATGAAAGGATGCTGACTGCGTCTCAGCTCTGCCTGGCAGATGAAGTTGTCTTTCATGTCGTAGACCAGTATCCACCTGGCCTCGGCATAGTCATATCTGATGATCACCGGCTTGCCGATGTTGTCCATCAGGGCGACGTGCCAGTAGAGCAGCTTGTTGAATACTATACCATCGTTTCTAACTGACTTGCGTTCGGTGGCCAGCATCATGAAGTTGAGCTTATCCGGCCTGAGCATCCGCTCTTCCGGCACCAGTGCGGAACTGAATACCTGCCAGGGTGTCTTGCCTTCCAATGCACCATGCTCGGTCTCGCCGTAGATGTGCCTGATGTAGAAGCCGATCATCTGCATCGTATCCTGGATGGTGGGAGCCTCACGCTTGTATAAGGCTTTTGCCCACTTCTCATTACGCATCAGGGTGGATGGCTTGTTGGCTACGTTGGCTCCCCGGAAGCTGCTGATGAAGCGTTCGAATTGCTCCTGGAAGGTCCTGAAGAAGCGTTCGATCACCTTGGCCTTGGCATTGTAGCTCTCCGCGAAGTGAGCTTCGATACCCAACTTGGGGAAGACACCGCCTAATTCGAGTTCCAGGTCATGCCTTTCCCAGGACTCGTGGAATAACTTGGCTCTGAAGGCCTTGCCATTGTCGAGATAGACCGCTTCGGGCACGAAGGCGAAGGGTGGCCGGGTTTGCACCGTATTCCCCTCGGCATCGGTCTGCAGATACCAGTGCGAGGTATTGAGGAAGGCATTGCGGAAGGCGGTCTGGATATGCTGGCTATCCTCGGTAAAGGCGAGTGAGGCACCCACCGGATACCTGGAAGCCCAGTCGAAGACCATGATCATGGTCATGCGTTGAGCTTTACCGGTATGGGGATTGAGGATATCGAAGGCCAGCGTATGACCGTCGGCCACCCAGACCTGACCCACATGCAGGAGCCGGGCATCCCGGTGGATGGTCTTGACTATGCGTTCCGCCACGTATTTGCTGCCCTTGCGGGTCTGTTCCCAAGTTGCCAGGTGGTTTTCCATCCACTCAGTGCACCATCTTCTCAAGGTGGGCTTGCTGGTGGGTGACTCAAAGTAACCCAGCCTGGCTTGAGCCTTGAGCATGTTGATGGCAGAACCGATGGTGATCTGGTTGGGATGCAGCAGAATGCTGAGCAGGACATTGGACTCGGTCTCGGTCACCTTGCGTTTATGGCTGACATTCTTGCCCTTATGCAGCAGTGCGAACATGTCCTGATTGGATTTGACATACTGGTCGATCCAGAGCCGCAGAGCCCGTTCCTTGCGCTCACCCCTGAGCTTGAGTAGCTCTGGGGCCATGGTTCCGCCGTTGTATTCCTCAACTATAAGCTTCCACTCCTCTACTTTGGAATGGCATAAGGCCAGCCTCCGAATCACGAGGTTGCAGAAGTGGCCAAGTAACCTGGCTTCCTTTTCGTGTTGAAGTGGGATGTGTTCGCGGGGACTGAAGTCGATGTACCCTGGGCTGTCATAATCAGCATCAAGTGGCTTGGGCTCCATTGGGGCGGGCATTTTGATCGCCCGCTCCTCTTCCTTATATATGGGGGGAGTCACCAGGGCTTGCTTCTGACTCCCAATAAGTTCACTTATTCGAGGATATTTTCCCCGATCAGGGAAGCGCTCTTCATAAAATGCGGCGTATTCCTCTGGAGTGACATCATAAGGCTGCATAGTAATCACCATCCTCCGCAGTTGCGTTCCTATATTTGTAGACAAGGGCACTGTTCAGCAGCCTGCCATCAACCTCGATACCGGTTTCAATGAACTCGTCAGGTATCCGGCCCCTGCTCTCACAGTCTGCCATCTCCCTGGCATAGATCTCCGGGTCGGTCAGCAGGAAAGACTTCATGATCTTACTGCTGCCTCGCTTTATCTGCTCTTTGTGTACCATCATACTGGTTCTCTTAACGTATCTCCATACTGTGCGAGTGGAGCAGTTCATCAACTCCGCCACCCGCTCTACGGTCAGCCAGACCGCCCTGATCTTCCGCTTGCTCATCCTAAGCCTTCTCCAATAAAATTCAGTTACCGGTAAGAGCACTGTGACAGACCCACCATGATGATGTGTCACAGTGGTCGGTAATTTTGGCACCACTGTGACAGCTTTCAGGCCATTTTTGCTGTCACAGTGCTCAAAGTATCTACTGATCAGCATCGGCAGGTATTTTCTCCGATTGGATACCACTGTGACAGCTGTCACAGTGGTCGGGTTGTCACAGTGGTCGTCCCCGACCACTGTCTTCCCAGATTCGTAACCGGTCGCTTTCATAAGCGCCTCCCTAATGTTATTGTTGGGTGCTACTATACTGCATCGCAATAACTTGGGAAGTCCTTTCTGCGCATTCCGAGAGCATTTGCAAACCCTCCGATCCCAATGGAAGAATCCGCCGCCGAATCACACTATACAATTCTATCTTGACAAAAATGATAGACAATTTATCTTGTCCACGGATGCATAATCTTACCCATACGGCAAAAGGTCAAGAGAAAAGTAACCATATAGGAGGAAATATGGACCCGAATGACATCGGCAGCAGACTGGGAATGTTGATTAAAGCAATGAAACTGAAGCAGTACCAGTTCACGGAAAAGTTTGGTATCTCTGCCAATTCTTTGGACCGCTACAAGAATAATGAGAGGTATCCCGACCCTCAGTTCATGGCCCGATTGATCGATGCCGGAGTGAACGTGAACTGGCTGCTGAGAGGGGAAGGCAGTATGTTCATCCTGGCTCCCTGGGAACTCGGTGATGACATCAAGACTACCAAGAAAGTGCGGATCGTGGATGGCAAGCCGGTCTTAGTGAATGATTTCGATACCACTTACGTGCGCACTTCGATCTTCCCGATCGTGGCGGAAATAGCCGCCGGATCACCCATTGAAGTTCCAGAGGGGTATGAGCCAGCGGAATCAGTCGAAGTCCCCACACGCTACATTCCCTTCGGTACGGACAGCTATGTGGCCTTCCGGATCAATGGTGCCAGCATGGAGCCTCAGATCTTGCACGATGACATAGTGTTAATCAAGAAGCAAGTCACCTGGGATGGCACGAATGGGAAGATCTGNGCGGTNCGCTANGAGACTGGTATCACCTTGAAAAGNATACACTTCGATGAAGCCCGCCGGGGAGTTGCCCTCCAACCTCTCAATAAGGACTTTAAGATCGAGTTTATAGACGCTGATCAGAGTCAGTGGCTCACGATGATAGGGACTTTGGCACTTCAGTTACGGCTCTATTAAATGAGATAATAATTTCAAAAAATCCGATGGTCTGAAAACACCCTAAAACTAGGGCAAATTTGCAAAAACCCTGATACTGAAACGTCCAAAAACGTCCAAAGACCACTGTGACACAGTCTAAAGCCAGTCCTATTCATCTCACAATC
>JGI24711J26586_10001561_pt1 | contig 17379 bp, 12 predicted proteins | sample BioPla3DNA1_FD_26586 | JGI IMG/M metagenome (IMG submission 26586)
GGCGGGATTGAAGCGCTCCCGGTTCGTGATTTCGAGGTCGAGCCGTTGGAAGTACCCCCGCTCAGGGAGCTGATGCCGGGAGATTTTCGGTTCGGCATCGGCCTTGCCAACGACGAGGTCGGGTACATCATTCCAAAGAGCCAGTTGGACGTGAAAAAGCCGTACATTTATCGCGACAGTCCTTGCTACGGCGAGGAGAACTCGCTTGGCCCGGAGACGGCTCCCCTTCTCCACAACGAGCTTCGCCTCCTGTTGGAGGAACTGAATAACCATTGACGCAAGGTCATTGGCGGGGTTATTTCTCTTAAGCATCCATGAGGGCCTATGCAAGCACCTCACAACCAAGCACTTGTGGTGACCCTTGTGGATAGCGCGCTGTTTTTATGCATAGGCATCCATGACAACCTTTGTAAGTATCTTATTGATAGAAACTTGCCGGGAGGCCCGTGGATGCCGTTGCGGTAGGCATGCGCGGAGCGGGGTTTTCGGGGTCTGCAGCATGAGACATCCAAAAATGGGGAAGACTTTTGCGAAGCACGGCCACGGGGTCATGCCCTGTAGAGGCCTGCAGGCGCGATCGCTGTGGCAAGATGGGCATTTAAAAGGGGTATTTGCAACGGGAATATGCCCTACAGCTGTCTGCAGACGGGGTTGGTGTGGCCGTGGTTTGTAGAAAATCGCCGACAAGTTCCGGATCGGGATTTTTGCGGAAGCTGCGCCTGCGATGCGAATATGTCCGTGAGCCTAGAAGCACGAGCGGACGCAGCCGACAAACTGTCTCAAAAAACAGGTCTAGCACTATTGCGCGATTGTTCTACAAGACATTGTCGAGTTCGTCAATCAAGGCGGAACGGCGCGGATACTTCGCTTTGAGGTCGATAATGATCTCTTCCACACGTTTTCGGTCTCCTAATTTCAGGATGCGCCGGAGATAGGAACAAATTTCCCGGTAGTGGCCGCGCCCAAGCGGGATTCCCTCCAGTTCCCGATAGATGACAGCAGAGTAGAGCGCGACCAGTTCATCCTTGTAGTCCGCCTTCAGGTACCGTTCATATTCTTTGAGCGTCCTGCCCGAAGGCTGCTCGCTGACATGCTGCAGGAGTTTGTCCCACCACTTCTCCCGGATACACAGATTGACATAGGAATTCGACCATCTCTTCGTCTTCAGACGTTCGGCGAGCACGCCGATATACTCTCTCCAACAGCCTGCGGGAACATATTCCTTTAATACTTCGTAATAGATAAGCGGCGGCTCCAGGCACNGGGTCCCGTCCCCGTGATCTTCCAGCCACAGACCTTCCGCCAAAGAGAGGATCCGTTCGGCNTCTCCCTCCGATAGGGCGGTCGCGAGTTCATACTCCCGCCATTTGGCNACCAGCCCGGCTAGAGACCTGCCCCCGTCATATTTCTGTCCCTTCCGGCACAGGGAATATGCCAGCGGATAATCCGCATCCGCAATCGCCCGCTTGATCGCCGCCTCGCGGAATTCCGGAATATCAATATGTTTCTGCAGGTAGGATTCGGCCTTTTCGGGGGACATCTTCAACAGCACCGAATAGATCAACCGGCGAGCATCTTCCCACCCGTATGAATCACTGTAGTTTTTCAGGTCTCTCGGTTTGCTTTCCGGGTATCGGTCTTCGGCCGTTTGGATAATGACTTGTCGTTCCGCATCGGTGATGGCAAGTGAAGCGGCAAGTTCCAGCATCCCCATGTCCCAATCCCAGCCACTGAATGCTTTTGTACGGAATTTTTCGAAACAATACGCGAGAAGTTCCCGTCGTACCGGATCGCTTGGATCCATCTTCCGCGCCGCCTCCCCCAGTAACTCGTAGGCGTCGTGGACAAGAATCCCGATGTCGCCGTTGCTGTCATCCGCATAACCGAAGGCGTCGATCATGCTTTCAAATACNGGNATNCAGATNTCGATGCAGGGTTTTGTCTTGCCGCGNCCCAGCAGGTCCCTGGCCTCGTCCAGAAATTCGGAAATGTCCCGGTTCAGCCCCCTGGCCGCAGACCAGTCCACATAACCTAGGCGGCNCTTCGCATGGCGGATCGCGACACGAATCCGCTTGTCGATGTCTTTGCCTGCATCTTTCGCTGGCCTTGAAACGGACCGAGCCTCTTCCCGCAGATGATAGAGACAGGCGACGATATGCTTGCACACCGGTCCCATGTCATAGGGACAGTCGCACTCGTAATTCACAACCGCATCCCCTTGTACATCTATAATGACATGATAGAGTTCTGTTCCTTTGACTTTGAATATGTTGCGACCCCGCCCGTCGGATTTGGGCGCTCCGACAAGGCCACTCTCATAGTACTTGAATCCTCTGCTGAGAATCTTCCAGTCAATCTCATCTTCGAAATCATCAAGGTGCAACTTCTTCATACATCTGGGTTTTCTGTAAAAATAGGAACATCTTCAGATATCCACAATTTGCCGCCGGATTTCTTGGCGATTCTTCAGGACAGATCCCTCTTGTTTGACATATTTGAGCATAAAGAGTGTGACCGAAAATCATTGATTACCTGGTTGATCCTGCTTTTCACCCTGGCGTGGTGGAGGAGGGTGAAAACATGGATCATATTCATGATGAGCGCATTGCGGTCACGCAAGGCAAACAAAAATCAGGACAGCCCGTGGGCTGTCCTGATTTTGAGAGCGGCTATCGCAGCACCTTCCAGAAACTCGCCGGAAGATAGACGTTCGGCAGGCTATACGCCAGCGCGAAGAGCGGGGCGATCTCCTCGTCACGGAAGCCGGCGATGCCGCAGCCGATGCGGGTAACTAGGAATGTGAGTTCAGAGCGAGAGTCTGCGAAACGAATGAATTCGTCGACATAAGGCTTGATGGTATCAACCCCGCCCTGCATCGTCGGAATAGCGTAACTCTGGCCTTGGAGGCCGACACCCTGTCCGTAGACGGCTCCGAACTTCTCCACGGCCACCCGTGCCGCTCCTCCGTCGTGGCGCCCCGCCAGGTTGCTGCCGAACACGAAAATCTCTCCGTCCTGAAGTTCGTCGATATATTCCGGCGTCACCCGCCTCGTCGAGCCCTTCTTCGAGAATCCGTTGGATGTCAAGTGGTGAATTTTCATCTTCTATAATTTATGTATAAATCTTACGTAAATTTATTGTTATTAAATGTTGATATGGTTGGTTTTGCTTGCATTCTCGGCATTCAAGGTACCTGATACATACTTTTTAGTATTGTGAGAAGTCCATCGAATCTTTTTGCTATCTATTTCCCTTAGCTCTGTTGTGCGTCTTGCAAAGCATCTGACAGTTGTTTATATCAGTCGCGCCACCCTTGCTCCAGGCAGAAACATGGTCAGCATCCATCTCGGTCGGCTTCCAGATACGCTTCCAATTGGCCTCATGTCCAAGAGCGCAGAGCGGACAGTTTGAAATTCCTTGCTCCTCAGCATCTTTCTTCTGCTTCTCATATACGGCTTGCTTTGTAGCCTCATCAAACACTCTTACATCAAGAAGCGTTGTATCTTGCTCTCCACCCAAGATGTACTCAAACACTCCTTTACGGCTCTTTACATAAGGGTCTGCATAGAGTTGACGGACACGCTCAGACACCTTGCCGGGATTATATGGTTGATTGTGGTAAAGTTCATATAAACGTCCCCATTCCAGCCCGCACATTTCTTTTTCTACATCCATAAACACACCTGAAACCCAGTCGATTACGCTGTTGAAATAGACTTTCAACTCGTTGATATTGGTATCTTGCCGATGCTTGCTCATATATTCCTCAATATTTCTTTTGCTCACCCAATCCAGCGCCCGCTCCAGGAAGTCTTGCCGATTGGCAGTTCCTCTGACATATGCGCTCCATTTTTGAATATTGGCGTTTTGGCTGTTGCTGAATTCCTCTTTGGCAAGCGTTACAAACGGGCCGGAATAGACCGCATTCAGAAGTTCTTGGTCGTTCAGCGGCACGCCTACGATATTGATGGTTTTGAACCACTCTTTGATTTCGGTTTCCGTGCCCTCGCATTCATAAATCAGCAGTTTGGTTTCCAAAATCTCATTTCTTCTATTGGCGGCCAAACCGCCAAAGTATTGCGGCAATCCGTTTTCATCTTTTATAGCAAATTTATTGGTAACGAAACGTCCCAGACTTGTGATCCGCTGCTGTCCGTCCAACACCTCAAATTGATTGTCTGCCACCTTATTAAAATAGATGAGCCCAATCGGATAGCCTTTCAGGACTGAATCGATTACTGCTATTTCTCTTTTCCCGCCATCGGAAGCATAAATATAGTTTCTCTGATATTCCGGCTGAATGGTCAATGTGCCGGAAAGACCGAAAAGTCCTCTCCCTTCAAGTTCGCTATAAACAAAGCCCTCGCAAATATCTTCTATCGTAATGTCGGTTCGTAAGGTTGTTTTCATATATTTTTTCTATGTTTAATTAACAGTCGAGTGTAAAGTCTTTGATTGTCCACGTATCCTCTGTCCAATTTACCATTCCAATTAGGATTAATTAATTGTGGGAGTAATCCTTCTTTAACATTATAGTCACTTCCCAAAATTTCAAATTGTTCAGGACAATATTTGTCCAAAAACGAAATCGGCACACCCATAATACCGTCATAATCACTGGGAATAGCATCGGTAAACGGAACTTCTATCGCATCATAATTATCATATTTTTTATACGCCGTTTCCGAATTTTGTACTTTTTTGTTGAATTTTTTATTGTCCTCCATTGTCATTAAATTCAATGGTTGATGACGCTTTCCATGGTCAAGATTGGTGTACCAAACCACATTACGGAACTTCACAAGACCTGTGGTTTTGTCATAAACACCTTCCGCATAATTACGGACTTCTGATTCTGGAATTTGAAAATAGGCATTTCCACCTGAAAATCCCTTACCAAGCCACATCTTATTTTCCCTTATCTTCGGGAAAATATCTTTGTTTGTATGTAATGGCGTTCATATTTCCAATAATCAGAAACTGCTTATCGTGTTCGAAAAGTTGCTCTACAAATTCGCAAAACAACGAAAACGGCGGATTGGTTACCACAATATCAGCTTGTTTTAGCAGTTCGATACACTCATCGGAACGAAAATCGCCGTTTTCTTCCAAGGGTGCCCAGTCGTTGTTTTTGTTCTCTTTTAACTGTTTGGCTACATCCTTAAGGTTAAATTCGCCATCTTCATCTAAATCACCCACAGAATTGATAATAATTTTATTGGCCGTTGCTTTTGGGCGTCCTTTGATTTGGGGTGGAGTGCTGTAATCAGGAAATAATTCTAACTGCGTATTGGCAACCGGAGATGGTTTGTAGCTGGTGGTAATCAACTGCTTAAGACCCAATCTTTCAAAATTCAACACAAAATATCGGAAAAAATTACTCTCGTACGGATCATCACAATTGCTATAGACCACTTTATCGCGAAATGTATCGGGATTGTACTCCAAATAGGCCTCAACCTCTTTTTGAATATCCGCATACTGGGTGTAAAACTCATCATACTTGGCCGCCTTGGCTTTGCTTAAATTTTCGTTCGCCATTTTCCTTATCATCTTTGTCTTTCAAAGATAGCGATTTTTACAATCTGAACTCAATTTCACTTGATGCTGACCACATTATTTCCGCACAATAAATCTTGCGATCAATCATTTGTCTCCGATAAATCACATATTGCAATCTGGATCATTCCGAGCCGTTTTTTGTGAAAAAAGGAGGCGTACAGAGGAAGAGAGTCATAAGCGTAAGTGTGTTTTTCAGAGGTCGCTATGAATGCGGAAACTTTTGCGAACCACGGCCACGGGGTCATGCCCTGTAGAGGCCTGCAGGCACGATCGCTGTGGCAAGATGGGCATTTAAAAGGGGTATTTGCCACGGGAATATGCCCTACAGCTGTCTGCAAACGGGGTTGATGTGGCCGTGGTTTGTAGAAATCCTCCGGAACGTTCCAAGCCGGGAGTTTGCGGAAGTTGCGTCTGCCATACGAACATGCCCGTGAGCCTGGAGGCGCAAGCGGCAAACAACAAAAAATCAGGACGGCCGGGGTGCTGTCCTGATTTTGAGAGCGGAAAACGAGACTCGAACTCGCGACCCCGACCTTGGCAAGGTCGTGCTCTACCAACTGAGCTATTTCCGCAGGTCCCGGTTGGAATCACCATGATCCCGATAGGGACTACAAAGATAGAGTTTTATTCTTTTTCTGCAAATTTTTTGGAAGAATCGTTCTTATTCTTCCTCTTCCAACAGGCTGTTGAGCGGCGGCGCTGCCGCCACGACGGCGTTATAACCCCGCAGCGTGTTGACGGTAGGATAGCCCAGAGCGACCCAAGACTGGAGCCCCCCTTGAAGATAGATCACGCGGAAACCCGCCCTCGCCAAAGTTTCCGCAGCCCTGGAACTTTGGTTCCCGGCACGGCAATACACGGCCACCCGCTTCGCGGGATCCAACTGACGCTTGGCCAGATTGATAAAGTTGATCCTCTGAAAAGTGATGTTCAGGCATCCGTTCGCCCCGACAATATGGTCGAAGCGGTATTCCCGGGCCGTACGAACGTCGAGCAGCTGCACCCTTTCCCGGCCGATGAGTTTCGCGAAACGCTTCGGGCCCATGATCCGGTAGGTCCTTCTCATGCGCAGTTTCATATTGTCGGACACGTGTTCGGTCCGGCGGTCGACGGACTTGGCCGCCGTCCCGGGCAGAGCGCATCCGCCGGCCGCGAACAGAACCGCCGTCAAGCTGAGTAATAAGACAACAACCTTTTTCATGTGCTAAACTTCTATGGATGTTTCAAATTCGGAAAGGAAACGGAGGTCGTTCTCGAAATAGTGACGGAGGTCGTTTACCTGCCATTTCAGCATGGCAATGCGCTCCAGCCCCATGCCGAAGGCGAAACCGCTGTATTTCTTCGAGTCGATCTCGGAAGCTTCGAGCACGTTCGGATCCACCATGCCGCAACCCAATATTTCAAGCCAGCCGGTCCCTTTGCAGACGTTGCAACCTTTGCCTTTGCAGATGTTGCAGTTCACATCGACCTCTGAAGAAGGCTCCGTGAACGGGAAGAAGGAAGGACGCATCCGGATCGCCGCGTCCGGGCCGAACATCTCGCGGGCGAACAACAGAATCGCCTGCTTGAGATCGGCAAAGGTCACATGTTCGTCGATGTAAAGTCCCTCCACTTGATGGAAAATGCAGTGGGCGCGCGCCGAGATCGCCTCGTTGCGGAACACACGGCCCGGGCAGATGACCCGAATGGGAAGTTTCATGCTTTCCATGACCCGTACCTGCACTGAAGAGGTATGGGTCCGCAACAAGAGCGGATTCGGGTGGCCTGTGGAGACGAAGAAGGTGTCCTGCATGTCGCGGGCAGGATGGTTCAAGGGGAAGTTCAAGGCTCCGAAAACGTGGTAGTCATCCTCGATCTCGGGCCCTTCCGCGACATCGTAGCCGAATTTCCGGAACAGGTCCACCACTTCCTGTCGGACGATGGAAACCGGATGTCTGGAACCCAGCTCGAAGGGTGTTCCGGGCATTGAAAGATCCTCTTTCGGTCCGGCGGATTCCGTTTCAGACCCGATAGAAGACTTCAGTTCTTCAATCTTGGCCGCAGCGGCTTGCTTGAGTTCATTCAAAGCACGACCGAACTCCTTCTTGCGTTCGGAAGGATATTCCCGGAATTCTTCAAACAGTCTGGTGATTTCTCCCTTCTTGCCGAGCAGGCGCACACGCGCTTCCTCGACCTCTTTTGCCGTTTTGCACTTCAGGTCCGAAACCTGGGCGAGCAATTGCGCTATTTTTTCTTTCATACGTTCAAATTGACGAAACGGCGGCAAATTTAATCATTTTCTCTCAGTTTGGCAGCAGCCTTGGCCATCTTCTCCTTCCGTCTCTCGCGGGCCTTCCGATCCCGTTCCGCCCCTTGTTTCAAATATTTGGCCCACTGGTCGTCGTTCAGGAACTTGCGGAAAGCTTGGTACATCTGTTCAGCCCACTTGTCCTGTGCCTGGGTATAGAGATCGAGGTTGCTGACCTTGGAGTCGCGCAGCCCCTTCAACTCGTCCTGCAGCGCGTTATAGTCGTGGTGCAGCACCGAATCCGTGTAGAAAACCTGCCAGTCTTCGAGATTAAGCGTCGTTTCGTACCGATCGACTTCTTTCAGGATGAATTCCTCCAGTTGTTTCGCCTGCTCTTCCTCTGTCGGAGGATTTTGCTGAGCGGCGGCCGTGACGCAAAAGCCCGAAAGAAGGAATACGGCCAGGATTATCCGGGAACGGTTTTCAAAACCAATAAATATTTTCATATCTTTACGCATAGAAAACAAATTTACTGAATATTAAGAAAAGCGCAAAATGAGAAGATTATCAATCCGCTGCTGCATCCTGCTCTTGATGACGATACTTTCAGCACATTTGACCAGCAAAGCTTGTACCAACATCCTCATCACTCCGGGGGCAAGCGCGGACGGATCCAGTCTGGTATCTTATTCGGCGGACTCACACTGGCTTTTCGGCGACCTCTATTTCCAGCCCGCCGCCCGTTGGGCGCCGGGCACGCGGTTGTCCATCCGCGAATGGGATTCGAACCGCTATCTGGGTGAAATCGCCCAGGCGCCTCGCACCTACAAGACGGTCGGAAACATGAACGAACACCAGCTGATCATCGGGGAGACCACCTGGGGAGGACGCAGGGAATTGTCGGACTCGACCGGCATCATGGACTACGGAACCCTGATCTATGTGGCCCTCCAAAGAGCCAAGACGGCCCGCAAAGCCATCCAGGTCATCGTGGACCTCGCCAATGAACATGGCTACTGCTCCGGGGGAGAGTCCTTCTCGATCGCGGATAAAAACGAAGTGTGGGTCATGGAACTCATCGGCAAGGGGGCTGAAAAGGGCATCGTCTGGGTCGCCCGACGGATTCCCGACGGATTCATCTGCGCCCATGCCAATCAAGCGCGAATCCAGACCTTCCCGCTGAACGATCCGGAAAACTGCCTGTATGCCGCGGATGTCATCTCGTTCGCGCGGAAGAAGGGCTACTTCAGCGGCGAAGACCGAGACTTCGACTTCGCGGAAGCCTACGGTCCCTACGATTTCGGCACGGTCCGGGGCTGTGACGCCCGGGTCTGGAGCGCCTTCAACCGACTCTCCGACGGGGAATTCACCTACGAAGACGAATCCGGAAAGTTAATCACCCGGCCTGCGAAAGACTTCCTGCTCTACGCGATGGGCTATGACTTGCAGCACGGACGGCTGCCGCTGTTCATCCGGCCTGCCGGCAAAATCAGCGTCAAAGATGTAGCTGACGCGATGCGGGACCACTACGAAGGGACCCCGATGGACATGACGTTGGACATCGGCGCGGGCGGAAACGCCCTGCCGTATCGCTGGAGACCTATGGATTGGGAATATGACGGGGAGACCTATGCCAACGAGCGGGCGATCGCCACGCAGCAAACGGGATTCTGGTTTGTCGGACAGGCGAGGAAGAGCCTGCCGGATCTCATCGGGGGCATCCTCTGGTTCGGTACCGACGATGCCGCAACCTCCTACCTGACCCCGATCTACACCAACACCGACGAAATTCCCGAATGCTTCAAGGTGGGAAATGGGGATCTTCTGACCTATTCTCCGACCGCCTCCTTCTGGGTCAACAACCGGGTTTCGAACGCCTGCTACAAAGCCTACAACCTGATGGCCCCGACTGTGGTCGCGGAGATCGACCGATTCGAGAACGAGCAAATGACCGTCAAAGTGGCGGAAATGGATGCCAAAGCCCTCGCTGCTTACCACTCGATCCTTCCGAAAGCCGAAAAGAAAGGGCTGGAAAGCAAGGACTGGTTCGCTCCCGTCCGCAAGATGCTCACGGACTATTCCGTCAACACGGCCCAAACCCAATTCCACAACTGGGTGAAGTTGGAAGAACTCTTGCTCGTGAAATTCATCGACGGCAACGTGAAAGCCCAGAACGAAGACGGCACGTTCAAGCGCAGCCCGCATTCGGCAGGGATTCCTGCCGGACTCACGCAGCCCGGATACACCGAACACTGGAAAAAAGTCGTCGCGGGAGATCGCGGCGCGATCATCAAGGTTCCCAGATAAATGCACCGAATCGTTTCCTCCCTGGCGGCTTGCCTGCTGTGCGGCTTGACATTCGCGCAGAGCTACCGGATCGCCGGAACCATCCTGAACAAGAAGGATGACTCTCCGGTGGCGTTCGCAACGGTCGTGCTTGCCAACACCGAACAATGGGCGGTGGCGGATGAAAACGGAAAATTCGAAATCAAGAACATTCCTCGCGGGAAAAACACGATCAGTGTGTCGTGCCTCTGCTTCGTGACGGACACCAGGGACATCCTGGTCGAACGGGACATCCCCAACTATACGATCCGGCTCTCCGAAGACAATCTTTCCCTGCAGGGAGTCGTCGTGACCGCCAAGGAAAACGAAAACAGCGCGACCACCTCCCGCACGATCGACCGGAACACGCTGAATCATGTCCAGATGGTGGGAATATCCGACATCGCGGGGTTGCTGCCCGGAGGGGTTACGACCAATCCTTCCCTCACATCGACGCAGCGGTTCAACCTCCGCGCGGAGGGTCTGACCGAGGCGGGAAACGCCTCCTTCGGTACAGCCGTCGAAGTGGACGGGGCGCGCCTGTCCAACAACGCGAGTTTCTCGGAAACCCGGGGCGTCGCCACGAACAACATCGCTTCCAGCAATGTAGAATCCGTCGAAGTCATCTCCGGCGTCCCTTCCGTTGAATATGGCGACGTAGGTGCCGGCATCGTGAAAGTCAACACCAAAAANGGAAAGACACCCTACGTGGTGACGTTCACCACCAATCCGAACATCAAACAAGTGTCCNTGAGCAAGGGATTGACGCTGGGTCAGACCCGGAAAGACCGGTCCCGGGGCGTCCTGAACCTGAGCGCGGAGTACACGAATTCTTTCACCGACCGGCGTTCCCCGTACACCTCCTATGTGCGCCGGCAACTTTCGCTGACCTATTCCAACCTGCTCAATTCCGGATTGTTCTCAACAACGCCGCTGCGCTTCAGTCTGGGGGCTTCGGGCAATCTCGGCGGGTGGAACTCCGAATCGGATCCGGATCTGTTCCTGGGCACCTACGAAAACCGGAAGGACAACAGTTTTCGGGGAAACGCTGATTTCAACTGGCTGCTCAGCAAGCCTTGGATCACAAGCCTGGAGTTCAAGGGATCGATCGTGTACGGAGACCGCCTCTCGAAAACACGCAGCCATTATTCCAGCGCGGCGGGCGTCGTGTCGCTGCACGGAAAAGAGGAGGGCTATTTCGTCGCGGAGGATTACCGTTCGGACACCCAGCCCGCCATCATGATCCCCCGCGGCTACTGGTACAACATCATGTACCTGGACGACAAGCCCCTTACGTACAAGCTGACCCTGAAATCCAACTGGGCGCGCAAGTTCGGGGCGGTCAACAACAAGCTGAAACTGGGCACCGACTGGACCGGGGACGGGAATTTCGGGCGGGGCGAATATTCCGAAGATCCGGCAACCGCCCCGACCTACCGGACCTATGACTACAGCGAGGTTCCGTTCATGAACAACCTGGCGATCTTCGCAGAGGACAACATCAGCATCCCCATCGGAAGGCAGTCCCATCTCAATTTGATCGCCGGACTCCGCGGAGAGAGTACCTTCATCAAAGGATCCGCCTACGGAACAACTTCGAGTTTCTCGCCCCGGTTCAATGCGAAATGGTCCGCGTTGGAAGAAGCAAGGCGGAAAAACCACTTCCTGAAATCCCTTTCCCTGCGCGCTAGTTGGGGAATCGCCGTGAAGCAACCTTCCTTCGCCATGCTCTATCCCCGGCCGAACTACCGGGACATCCGGGTCTTCAATCCCCCCACCGCCTCGGACGGTACGGCCTATTACGCCTACTACATCATGCCGACTCTCCCGCTGTACAATTCGAACCTCGTCTGGCAGCGGAACAAGCAGTCAGAAGTCGGACTGGACATCAATCTGGGCGGGAACAGAATTTCGCTGGCCGGCTACTGGAACCGGACGGAAAAGTCGTATATACAGCCCAATTCTTACATCGAATTCTCCTACAACTACACAGATCAGAAGGCTCTGGAGTTCTGCACGATCCCCGTCGACAACCGCATCTACAACATCGATGCGTCCGGCGTCGTGACGGTGACCGACAAGACGGGAGCTCTAAACCCCGAAACGGTCGCGGGGATCTTGCGTCGCTCGCTGATCCGAAGGGATTTCGCCGACAACAGCATCTCCCCGGTCGACCGGTACGGCCTGGAATGGATCGTGGACTTCAAAAAGATCAACCCCATCAACACGGACATCCGCGTGGATGGTTCCTGGTACCGGTACAAGACCGTCAGCACCAATATGCTGGCCTATTCCCCCGCCACCCAGACCATGGCCGACGGATCACCGTACACCTATGTCGGCTGGTACTACGGAGGCAACTCCATCGCCAACGGAAGCGAGTCCCGGCTGCTCCGGACCAATCTGACGCTGACGACGCACATCCCCAAAGCGCGGATGATCCTCTCGATGAAACTGGAAAGCACCCTGCTGCACTACAGCCGGAACCTGAGCGAAAAGGCCGACGGCCGCCGAACCTATGCGATCGACGACCGGAGTTCCTTCGTCCCTTCCGCCGATCCGGAGTTCATGGACAGGCGGCGGTTTACGGTGAGTTATCCGGAGTATTACACGGCCTACGGGGATCCGACCCGGGTGCCCTTCCTGGACAAATTCCTTTGGGCGAAGGATCATGACCCCACCCTCTACAACGAACTGTCGAAACTGGTCGTGAAGTCCTCCTTCACCTACCAGTTCGCCAAGGATTACCTCGATCCGTATTTCTCGGCGAACTTCAGCGTCACGAAGGAGATCGGAGACATCGCCTCCATTTCCTTCTACGCCAACAATTTCTTCCGCAACATCGGTCAGCTCTGGTCCACCCGGACGCAGCGGTATGTTTCCATTTCCAGCTACATCCCCGCGTTCTATTACGGTATGACCATCCGAATCAAATTTTAGACAATATTAATTCATCTTAAAAAACAAAAAAATGAAAAAATTCATTCTCATCGCACTGGCTGTCCTCGTGACCTTCACGGCTTGCAAAGAGCACGAAGACAAAATCAATGAAGTGAAAATCCAAGCGATCGTCGAAGGTCTGCCTCAGGCCTCCGTGGAGATCCTCCTCGTGGACAAGACCCACGGCACATCCTATACGGCCGTGACCGGAGCGGACGGCTACGCCGTGTTCAATCTCGTCGCAGGCCTGTACGAGGCCTCCTCGACTTTCTACAAGGAAGCCGCGATCTACAACGGGATCAATTCCGCGATCTCCGTCACGGACGCCGGCCCGAACAACTTTACATTGGACATGGTCACCTCCACGGCCAGCCAGGTCATCATCAAGGAACTGTACATCGGAGGCTGCATGGACGACGCCGACAAGCAATATTTAAACGATTGCTATGTCATCCTCTACAACAACTCTCCGGTTGAAGGCGATGCCAGCAAGTTCACTTTCGGCATGTCCCCGGGCGCGAACAGCAACGCCACGAACCCTTACTTCAAAGACGGACAATTGACGAATACGGATTTCATCCCCGCATGGAACGCAGTCTGGTGGTTCCAGACAACCGTCACCATTCCGCCCTATTCCCAGATCGTGATCGCCATCAACGGAGCGATCGACCATTCGGCGACCGTATCCAGATCCGTGGACCTGTCCAACGCGGACTACGTGTTCTACGATCCGGATGTGTTCAACATGGCCGCCAAATATCCCGCTCCATCCGCCTCCATTCCGACTTCCAACTATCTCCAGACCTACTGTTACGCGCAGGGAAAGGCCTGGCCGCTCTCCAGCAGTTCCCCTGCCTTCTTCGTGTTCTCCCCGGAAGTCACGACGGCTGAAGCGTTCGTCTCGTCTCCGGACAACATCGATGTCCCGACCAACACCGCTTCCTCCTGCGCGAAGGTTCCCGTGGACTGGGTCAAGGACGGCATAGAGGTGTTCAACGCATCCGCCATGGACAAGAACAACAAGCGTTTCCTCTCCAGCGTCGATGCCGGCTACGTGGTGTTCACCAACAAACTCGGCTATTCCATCTACCGGAACGTCGACAAGGAGGCTACCGAAGCATTGGCTGAAAACCAAGGGAAACTCGTCTACGATTATGCCGGCGGCACCGCGGACCTCGAAAACGGTTCTACGGATCCTTCCGGAATCGATGCCGAAGCTTCCATCGCGAAGGGCGCCCACATCATCTACAAGGACACGAACAATTCCACGAACGATTTCCATCAGCGGAAAGTCGCTTCCATCAAGAAGTAGTTCTTTTCGATGAAAAGGTCTCTGACGATTCTTGCATTCCTGCTCCCGCTCCTGTCTGCCCGCGCGCAGACAGGAATGCGGGATGCCTATTCCTACACCTTGGCGAACACCCCCTGGCTGACTTCGCGGAACGCGGCGGGTATCTGGTCGCTTCCTTCGGACAAGATGTCGAAGGTCCAAGCCGGTTTCCGGAAAGAGGGCGGAGGTTTGACGGATCTGCATCAGTCAGACGACTGCTATGAAGCCGAAGTGGCCGCGGAATCCTTCATGAAGGTTTCGGAGCATCTCGCCTTCTACGGCCATTTGGGTTATTCCTCCTTCAGCGGACGGAATATGGGAGGGCCGATGCTGATGGATCCCTACTACAATCCGGTCAACTTTCTGGAGAGCACGGACACGACCACCGGCATCAAATCAAAGGAAATGTACAACCTGCAGGGTGGATTGGCGTGGAAATTCAATCCCCGCCTCGAAGCCGGCGGAAGAATCGGCTACCGGACCGGTAATTACGCGAAACGCAAGGATCCCCGTCCGGAATCCGACTGGATGGAACTGGAGACCGCCGTCGGGGCGAGATATTCCTTTCCATCCGCGCGCATCGGCCTGAACGCCCGTTACAAGCGGACGGTGGAAACCCTGGAGGCCAGAATCTTCGGAACCAAAGACCGGCGTTACTACTATCTGATCGATTACGGTGGATTCTTCGGCAAGGTTGAGGAGTTGGAAGGGGACTACGGTTACGTGGCCACTTACAGCCAGCGTCCTATGTTCAACCAGTTCGTCGGCGGAGCCGCTCAAATCGAAACGGATCTGCAGCGGTTCAAGGTGTATTTCGAAGCGGGCTGGATGTACCGTTCCGGCTATTACGGGAAAAAGGCTTCGGAATCCGTCCAATACTATACGCTTGACGGCTATTCCCTCGACGGCAGGCTCCGCGTCAGTTACGATGGTCCCCGGGTCCGCCATGTGCTGGATATGCAAGCGGAATCGGATGAAACCGCGGGAAGGGAAAACTCCTTCAACTATTCCACCACCCCGGGCAGCGGAACCGTGATCCAATACTTCGGGAGCCAGAAGGCCGGCGACAACCGGGTCACCCGGGGACAGATCGGCTACCGCGCCGAAATCGATCCCGCTTACGGCAAACTGCCGAAATGGATGGCCGGAGCCGGAGCGGAAGTGTTCGGCGTGGACAGAACCGGCATCCTCTATCCTTTTTACCGTTCGCAGCGATTGTTCCGGGAACATTTCTACCTGACCGGTCAGCGGTACCTGGAATGGGGGCGGAACGCGTTCAGCTTCAGCCTGGTCCTTTCGTTCCTGACGGGCGCGGAACCGGAATTCGCAGAGGGACTGCTCGCGCAAGCCAGCGGTAATCCCCGGTCGAATGCAGTCTATGCCGGACGAAACCGCGAATATTTCACGACGCCGGCTTACGGCGGAACCTTTTCCTTCCGCTGGTCGGGTGCTTTCAACGACAAACTGCAAGGCTACTTTGACATCGGAGACCGCTATTTGTTCACAAACCAAGATTTGACCTTCCTGACCGGCAGGGATCGGAACGTCTTCGCGATAAGCGTCGGATGCGTTTTTTAAACGCCGGACACCGCGCTGAAAATCTAAGACAGCGAGGCGTTGACTTCAACATTCATTGAAAAAAGAATATGAAAAAAACCATTTGCTGTTTCCTGCTCCTCGCGACGTTTTGGCAATCGGCCCGCTCTGACGAGGGCATGTGGATGATTCAGGATATTCACGAAGGTTTGGAAAAGAATATGAAGGCCCGCGGATTGCGGCTTTCCGCCGGTGAAATCTACAATGCCGACGCCCCGGGAGCATCCATTTCCGACGCCGTCGTGTCCCTCGGCTTCTACTGCACCGGCAGCGTGATCTCGGACGAAGGACTGATCATCACCAACCACCACTGCGCCTACGGCAATATTTCCAAACTCAGCACTCCGGAACACAACTATCTGGAGAACGGCTTCTGGGCGATGAACCGACGACAAGAAATCCCGATCGAAGGCGAGCAAGTGTTCTTCTTGAAGAAAATCCTGGATGTGACCGAAGAGGTGAGCGCGCTGGCGGACGAGTTCCGCGCGAAGGGCGAAGCCTTCGGAAACCGGAAGTTGGGCGCGGCGATGGAGCGGAAATACAAGGAGGACACCGGACTGGAGGCGATCATGACTTCGATGTGGACCGGAGAGAAATACTATATGTCTCTATACAAGGTGTACGCCGACCTTCGGCTGGTCGCCGCCCCGCCGGTGAGCATCGGCTACTTCGGAGGGGACACGGACAACTGGGAATGGCCGCGGCACAACTGTGATTTCGCGCTCTACCGCGTGTACGATGAGCAGGGCGTTCCGGTCCGCTGCGGAGCGAAACTCAAGATTTCGAAGGCGGGGTACGTCCCGGGCTCCTTTACGATGGTCATCGGATACCCCGCAAGTACCGACCGCTATGCTTCCGCGACCCAAGTGGACTATCTGGAGCGAGTTTCCCTACCGATCTCGAACGAGCTGCGGGGCGAGCGGATCGACATCATCCGCAAATGGATGGACCGGGACCCCATGATCCGGATGAAGTATTCCGACTGGTTCTTCAACCTGAGCAACGTCCAGGAGAACAATGCCGGCATGGTTGCCTGCTTCAAGCGCTTCGGCGTGACGGCTGAGAAGCGCGCCCAGGATCGCGAGCTCCAGCGCTGGATCGATGCTTCGCAAAAGCGGAAAGCCTTGTGGGGCAATCTGACCGAGGATCTCCGGAGATCCTACGCCCGGACAGAAAAGGGAGAGATCGAAAAAGCCTACTTCCGAGAGACCCTGTTCACCGGCACCTACATCAGCAGGTATGTCCTCCGCGCCGGCAACGCGAGCACGCTGGAAAAGGCCAAAGAAGCCCTCATGGACGCGATCCGGGAAACGGATCCCCGGGTGGAAAGGGAACTGCTGGCCTACGCGCTCGAAAAATATTACACCTGTCAGGACAACTATTACTTCGGGGAAATGCA
>JGI24711J26586_10001568_pt1 | contig 17355 bp, 19 predicted proteins | sample BioPla3DNA1_FD_26586 | JGI IMG/M metagenome (IMG submission 26586)
TCTCATTAGTGCATTTAATTGTATCATCATAAAGTGATGCAATTTTCTCTAAAACTTTGTATTGTACATCAATTTCCTTTTGATATTTATCTAATACTACTTCTTCTTGAGTCTGATTGTTTTTTGCATAAGCAACATCTCTTTTGATAATTATTATGGTTATAAGTAATAAAAGTACTAACAGACAAATCTGTATTAGCATATTGTACCTAGACTGTAGAAAAAAGAAATTCTGCTTACAATTTAGGTTGACTTCTTTACATGCAATAAAAGAACTCAGATTTAATATTAAGAGAACTGAGATTATTAAAATATAAATAATTCTTATGTATACATTCAAAACTAGCTTGTTGGTCACTTAACATCATCCCTTAATATGGTATTGGATTCAAATGATTAATGCGCACAAAGAATAAAATAACATAATTTAATAGAAACAAAAACTATACATATTTTATATAAAAATTCCAAATATGTAAATAGATATTTTTCAAGAAATATAAAAATGCAATATAAATACTAAAAAACCTTTATAAAATACTGTTTTAATATTATAATCTTATATGAGTAAGTTTTTTATAAGTTTTTATGGAGGTGCTTTATGGCAGGGCATTCAAAATGGTCAAATATAAAACGCAAAAAGGAAAAGACCGATTCTCAAAGGGCTAAGATATTTACAAAACTCGGTAGGGAAATTGCTATTATTGTAAAGCAGGGGGGACCTGACCCTGAGTCCAATTCAAAACTAAAGGACGTTATTGCAAAAGCAAAGGCTGCAAATATGCCTAATGATAATATTTCAAGATGTATTAAGAAAGCTTCCGGTGAAGTTGATGGTGCCGATTACGAGGAAATAGTTTATGAAGGTTACGGTCCTAGTGGAGTGGCAGTTATAGTTGAAGCTATGACTGATAACAGGAATAGGACAGCAGGGGATGTTAGGCATTACTTTGATAAATTTGGAGGTAATTTAGGTACAACCGGGTGTGTGTCCTTTATGTTTGACAAAAAGGGAATTATCCTCATAGAAAAGGATGGCAAAATTAAAGAAGATGACCTTATGATGGAGGTACTTGAGTGTGGTGCTGAGGATTTTGCGACGGAAGGGGATTATTATGAGATTATTACTTCTCCTGAATATTTCTCGCCAGTAAGAGAAGCTCTTGAAAAAAAAGGTTATCAATTTGTTGAGGCAGATGTAGAGATGGTACCTCAAACTATAACCAAAATTACTGATCCTAAGCATATTGAGCTTATGGAAAAGCTGATAGACCATTTAGAAGATTTAGATGATGTACAAAATGTTTATCACAATTGGGATGAGGAGTAAAGACAGTAAATAACAAATAGTAAAGTACAGAAGGATAATTCAGAACATAGAATCCAGAATAAGAAAGAATTAATATTCTGGATTCTATGTTTCTGAATTTTTGTTTTTCTTTATTTCTGCTATTCTATTTGCGATTATTTATTAGCATAATTTTTTCCGGTATATGCTTCGAAGACCTTTTTAACTATTGTTCCACCTATCTTACCAGCATCTCTTGAAGTAAGGTCACCATTGTAGCCTTGTTTTAAATTAACACCAACTTCAGAAGCTACTTCATATTTCATCTTTTCAAAACTTGTTTTGCTATTATTGTTAGCCATATTCATAGCCTCCTTAATTTTTAATCACTATCAATTTGATAGTGTACTAGTATGATGTGCATTAATAATTTTTTTATTAGTTGAAAATGATGTTAAAGTATGTCCATCTTTCCATGTTACATTATATATTTTTATGGGTATATATATTACAACACGATAAAGCAGAGGAAGAATTGTAATAGACACAGGAGGGGATTTATATGAAATTGAGAAGACTAAAAGTAAAACTTACCGAAAAGGACAAATTGACACTTATGAAATACATTAATGTATGTACCGATCTACATGGTAATGGTTGTAATATTCAAGCTCTAGAAAAGGAAACTAGCAAATTAATCTTCAATTAGTTCGGCTTGCGACTTACTATTTTTGGTATAATATATAAAGGACTAACATTAGGATTTGTAAATATAGACATTAAATGGTTAAAGATGCCTGTTATAAGATAACAGGCATCTTTTATTACACCTCTTTCGAACGGAATTTTTATTGTAATTATTCTTATGCTTTATCTCTAACAGTAGGTGATTCTCTAAAGAGTAAGCTAATACTATACAGACCTGCAAGACCTACTATAGAGTAAATTATTCTTGATAAGAATGATGTTTGACCACCAAACAAACCAGCTACAAGGTCATATTGAAATAGTCCTACCAAAAGCCAGTTCAAAGCTCCGATTACTACCAAAACTAGAGCGAGTCTATCTAAGGGTGTTCTATTCATGTTTACAACTTCCTTTCTTATTATTTATATGTGTAGTATTGCCGAGATTTTTTTTATTAATGTATAGAAAAATATGTGCTATTTACTAATGTGAACAATTTTGGTAAGATTATTCCGAGATTATAAATTTTATTTGTTTGGAGGAGTTGCTATGGCTGGTTTTTGGGATAATGAAGAATTAATTGGGAAAATAGAAAAAAATAATCGTGAAGAGATTCAAATTAAAAAAGTTGAAAAAAAGGGAAAGAAATATATAGATATAAGGGTGTTTTGGTCAGATGGTGAAAGCGAAGAGTTTAAACCAAGCCAAAAAGGTGTCGCAATTCCCTACGACAGTTTGAAGGAACTGAAAGATTTGATAGATAGCATTGATTGATAATTTGTGACTATTATTTCAGTTATGAAGAAAATTAAACTTAATGTTTCGAAATGGAATTGATAAGTTGTTTTTTAGAAATAACATTAGTTGGGATTAAATGTAAATCCCAACTAAGGGATAACGAAAAAACTTGATTTGGTCATGTTTTCAAAATATGATAATAATAAGAAGTTGTTTTTTGTCATCCCTTATTGATTTTCTAAAAAATCCACGACAGTTTGTAAAAATACTTCCATGCCAGTTATTATACAGTCTTCATCTACTATCAATTTGCTGTTGTGAAGGTTTTCAAAGTGATCCCACGATGGATTAGAGCACCCAAGATTAAATAAAGCACCAGGAACTTCATTTAAATAGTAGGAAAAATCTTCGGCAAGCATTGAAGCTTGTTCATTTAAAATTAGATTTTCTTTGCCAATAACTTTTGAGGAAGCATTAATCACTAAGTCTACCATGTTTTTATTGTTAACAACGGGAGGATATCCTATATTATAATCAAAGGAATATTCTGCACCCATTGCATTGGTCACTGAAGAAATTATAGCAAGCATTTTTCTTGAAATTTCCTCATCTAAGCAGGGATCGAAAGTTCTTACAGTCCCTTTGATATGTGCATCGGAAGGAATGATATTAAAAGTAGTTCCTGCCTGAAAAACGGTAACAGATAATACAGCACTTTTAAGAGGGTTTTTATTTCTTGACACAATGGTTTGAAAGAGGTTTATAATATTTGATCCTATTATAATAGGATCAATTGTTTTGTGAGGCTCAGCTGCATGGCCACCGCGTCCTTTAATTATAAGCTCGAATTCACTAGGAGATGCCATTATAGGACCTGAACTTATGGAGATTTGTCCAGTCTTAAGGGCTGGTGATATATGCAGGGCAATTATTGCATCTACCTTTGGATTGGAAAGAACACCTTCGTCTATCATTACTTTTGCTCCACCTAGCCCTTCTTCACCAGGTTGGAATATAAACTTTACATTTCCCTTTATTTGTTTTTTTAATTTGCTAAGCATATTTGCAGTGCCAAGAAGTATAGAAGTATGAACATCATGACCACAAGCGTGCATAACCCCCGGATTTGAAGATGCAAAAGGTAAATTGCTTTGTTCAGAAATGGGTAAGGCATCCATATCAGCTCTAATTGCAATAGTCTTTCCCGGGAAATTCCCTTCTAGAAGACCTGTAACTCCTGTGCCAGCGATGCCTTTAGATACTTTCAGCCCGAGATTTTCTAAATATTTTGCAACAAGTGCTGAAGTTTTAAATTCTTTGAACCCTAACTCCGGCTCTTTGTGGATTGTTCTTCTTAAGCATATCACTTCGCTCAATATTTCGGAAGAAAGCTTCTTAATCTCTTTAGAGAGCATATTAATCACCTTGATTCTTTAATAGAAACTCATTAAAGTCATTATAGCACTTAAAGACAAAAAGGGGAAATTTCTAGTTTTGTTTCTTCTTTTTCCGATCTTCTTCATAAAATATACAGTCTGTAGTAATCAAAGCAGAATTCATTGTGACATTATCGAGAGAACATTTGCCATCTTTCTGATGAATACAATTAGATGAGCAGTTTATAGTTGTCATAATATCACTCCTAATTGAGAGTTTAGGTAATATTGAGAAACAATTACTTGTCATATAGTAGTGTTTCCATAAATACTTTAAATATTTATATAAAGTTATTAAGGCGATTCCAAAAAATGACTGGTCAATTAGTGTTTCGAAATAGCTGATTTTATTGGATTATAGTAATGTGGAAATTAAATGCAAAAGCCGCACCTTTATAAAAGGTGCGGTTTTATTTAAATAACTGACGATTACCCGTAGGTAACTGACAGTTAGTGCTTTTTAACACTTATAAGGATATTTCGAAAAATACTTATACACTAGTTAAAAATGCACTTTAATCACTCTAATAACATTGTATGAAATTTCTTAATAAAGTGTGATAATATAATTATATGTAAATTAAATAAGCTCTTAAGAGATTCTCCTTCTAGGGGTTATGGAGATTGCTCAGGCTAGTTGTTTCTTAGATACAAAATAAAAAAATATATAAAAGCTCAAAGGAAATGAGAGTTCAATGAAATTTATAGATATTCCTAATATACCTGAAGAAAAAGTTGTACTTGCTATTGTTGACGGCAGAATAAGTGATAACCTTGGAAAAGGATTAACAGCTAATGGAATTCAAATAATTAAAACAAAGCTTCATCCATCTTTATATAGCTCTGTTGCATTTCATCCAGATATGTTTTTACATCACATAGGTGGTAAAAGCATTATTTATGCACCGGGGACTTCTAAAGAAACCATTATGGAACTTGAAAGGTATGGTTTTCAGCTTATCAGAGGGGAAACAAAGCTGACAAATAAGTATCCGGGTAATATTTCTTATAATGCGGCAAGAGTTGGGAGGTTTGTATTTCATAATACAAACTATACAGATAGTATTTTAAAGAAATTTTATTTAGAACTTGATGTGGAACTGGTTCATGTAAACCAGGGATATGCAAAATGTGCAATTTCCGTTGTAGATGAAAATTCCATTATAACTATGGATAGAGGAATTGCAAAGATTGCTGAGAAAAAAGGATTGGACGTTTTGGTAGTTGAAGAAACAAACATCCTGCTTAAAGGTCTTGATTATGGCTTTATAGGAGGAAGCACCGGCTTGGTAGGCAAAAACATATGGGCTGTAGCTGGGAATTTTGAGACCTTAGAAAGTAGTTTAAAAATCAAAGAATTTCTATATAATAAAGACAAAAAAATAATTTCATTATCCGATCAACAGGTTGTTGATATTGGCTCTATCATTCCTATTTGTAGTTATTGAAGATGTGCTATGTACTTGTAACTTACTATATTCATCTGCATATAATGTAATAGAAATTTAGAATGCAGAAAATAAGGTTTATATGTGTAAGAATAAAAATGGTGAGTTAATAATGGTAATAATTGCATATATCGCTTGCTGCATACAACAAATTACTAAGACATATACTACGTTTGAAGGGATGTGAAGTTGATGCAGTGTCTTTGTATTGGGGTTAATGACTGTGCAGAAAGTGTTAAAAGATATATAACTAATGAACTGAAAAAGCTGAATAAATTAAACAATAACTGTTCTGTAAAAGATAGTGTTGATTTAGATGGCTCAACTTCTGTAATATGCACAATTAACCAAGATGAAAAGAACACACCCGAATATGATCAATTGATATTGAGCATATCAAACGGTTTGGCAGATTATATAATTGAAGAATATGAGGAAAAACTAATTCTCAGAATAATAAACAGCAACTACTGCTATTTCAATTCTATAGAAAAGAAAGAAATACTAAGGTTGGCTCTTTTTATTATTAGAAATAGCGATAAGAACTTTTTAAATAGCATATTTCAGATAAGGAGAAGAAATATAATTATTCGAAAGTTAGTTGACTATTTTGAGAGTTCGGATAAAGTAATTCTTGATGGTTTTGTGAATTTTAGACTTAAAGACTACATGAAAGACTTGGAGGAAGTTGTAGACAAAGCGGTAGATGATTTCCTTACCGAGAGAGAATATAAGGAATTTATTTGTCTATTAAGATATTTTGTGGATATACAAGAACCTAAGTTTAATGTAATTCATGTGCTGGTAAGCTATGATAACAAGTATATCTTATTAGATGAAAATAAAAAGGAAATAACAAATGAGTGTATTCAGGAATTTATGAATGACATACCTGAAGGTGAAATAAATTACGATGATTTGCTAGTTAGTTCCCTTATAACTATGGCACCTAAAAAAGTAATAGTACACAGTGCTAGTAGTTTTAGAAATAAGGAGCTTTTAGAGACAATTAAAAATGTTTTTTGGGGCAAAGCTATTATTTGTCCCGAGTGTGAGCTTTGCTTGGTGAAAGTGGCTAGAAGTGAGAATAAAAGCTAAAATTCAGATAAGCATCTATGGGATTTAAAATGCTAAATGGGATTTCTGTTATTTATTAAATGCAGTAATCTCATTTTTGTTTTAGTGTAAAGTGTCAATAGAGGCATTTGACAGTAAAATAATAGGTATTGCCATTGCAAAGTATGACATTTTAGGACAAATAGTACTAATTACCTACATGATTTTTAGTAAATTGTATTGACTTTATGCAATCAAATGATAAAATATACGTGTAACACAATATGATGTATAATAGATTGCTGTGATGTACATAATATAGCTAAAGATATAATAAAAATTATGTATTTTCTAATTTTTTAGCTCAAACCTTCAGTTTTTATATATAAAGTTGTTGTTTTTTTAAATCTTCTACGGAAGATAAAAGAAAAGAAGAAGCTAATGAAGACATCAAAAGAAACTAAAGATGAGTATTTAGGGAAATATAAAAGAGAGTCTAACTCTCTTTTTCCCTTTTCTGAGTTCTTTATCTCTATCTAGCTTTGCAAATGAAAGTTATTCTATGAATTACATAGTTGAACTTACAATAGGTTTTGTGATAATATTTAATCTAAGCATTTTTAAGTGAAATTTATTCCTAATAAACTTTGTTATTACCGTTTTGAACTAAAATATTTGTTAATTTTATGTTGGATATGTAAATATATATAATAACATAGGAAATATATGCGTAGCATACTGGAGGTATATCCTTGAGAGTTATAGGATTCATTGGACCAAGTGGTACTGGCAAAAGCCATAGATCTGTTTGGGTCGCAAGGGAACGGGATATCGAGTGCATAATTGATGATGGGATATTGATTAGAGGAGCACAGATAATAGCGGGAACTTCGGCAAAAAAAGAAAAAACTAAGATTGCTTCAATAAAGAGGGCTTTATTTACAGATGATAATCATGCTAATGAGGTTAAAGATGCGTTTCGTACTTATAGTCCGGAATCTGTGCTTGTCTTAGGCACATCTGATGGTATGGTTGAAGCTATAGTAAAGCGTCTTGAACTGCCTGAGATTACCGAGAGAATATATATACAGGATGTGGCAACTGAGTTTGAAATTAAACAGGCCCTTTCTACTAGAAGGGAACAGGGCAAACATGTTATACCTGTCCCCACTTTTGAAATTAAGAAAGATTTTTCAGGCTATTTTCTCGACCCTTTGCAGGTGTTTAGAAGAAAAGGAAAGGGAAGCTTTCAATTGGTAGGTGAGAAATCGGTAGTAAGGCCAACTTTTAGTTATATGGGCAATTACACCATTTCGGACTATACTATTTATCAGATAGTAGAACATGTCACCTCCAAAATTGAGGGAGTAAACAAGATATCTCGTTTTAGAGCTGAAAATCATATTGATGGCATATATATAGAAATGGATCTTGTTTTAGTCTATGGATGTATGATAAGACCTTTACTTAAAGAAGTACAAATGAAAGCTGCGGAGGAAGTTGAAAAACTTACTGCACTAAACATACAAAGGTTAGACATTACTGCAAAGAGCCTTGTTGTAGAAAATAAGAAAATTGCAAGTGTTTTATAACACTGTTGACTTTGTTATCTGCTACAAAAAAATGAATATCACACAAGTGATTGAATAAAATGATATGCTCCTTTTTAGGTTGTACAAAGCTCCTGGGCGTAACCATGGAGAATTGCTTTAACACTAAGTAAATCAACCTCTCCTTATCAAGTGGGCATTATTTTTTTATTTAAGATTGCAATGACCTACCAGTTTTTGAATACTTCTTAACAGTGCATCTTTTGAATTACCCCATGGTTCGTCATTATAGCGATAATCGAATTTTTTGGTAAACCAGTTGACTTCCTGTTGAATGCGTTCCATGTTTTGCATTTGCATTGACATAAGGGTGTTTACAAAGATTGCGGTATCTTTTGGACCAAGGTACTTTTTAGTACTTACCAATAATTGTTTGAGATGCTTTAAGCAAAAACCCTTTTGCTGAGTAAATAGAGTTTTGAATTCTGGTTCTTTGAAGAACAGGTAAAAAATCACATCTATATACCTGTCCATGGTGTGTTCTAATCTACTACATATGGTACAGGAATTTTCTAAATCATTGAGTTTGTCTATAAGTTGGTCTACAAATTTCTCTGTTTCAGTTTGTTTTGTGGATATTTTTGAGGAAAGATTCTTAATCATAGATATTTCTGAATCTTTCTTTATCTGATTAAGTTTTTCTTCGTATACTTTTTTCAATTTGGAGTTTTGCTCACACATATGAGTGTCCACAATCAGGCCTAAACCTAACCGATTTGCCTGTGTATTATACAACATTTCAAAATGGACTTTACAGAAGCCTTTTTCGTTGGTTATCATTCTTCCATCCGGTTCCATAAGAAAGGGACCTAGCACGTATTCAATGTTTTCCTCTTCGAGTTTTTTTTCTAGTACGCAAAGGGAACATTCGCATTCGGTCTTAAAAGCATCGGTAACGGGTATTGTATATATCTTTTCCTTCATAAGATGTATCCTTTCAGATTATTTTTCTGTTTAAGGTATCTTAATAAATCTATCGGCCAATATATATTCCAACCTGCTAAAATCAGCTTCTTTATACATTAATTGACCAGTTATTAATTAAAATCGCCTTATATAGATTATATCAGAAAAAAGGGGTATTATATATAGCAGAAGTAATATGAAAAAATAAAGTTTGGTGATAAAATGGAATATAAAGGATACAAGATAGGGCAGGAAGAAAATAGCGTTATTGTAGAGAAGATAAGGGATTTTGATCTTGTACATACTTTTGAGTGTGGACAATGCTTCCGATGGTTAAGGCAGGAAGACGGAAGCTATACGGGTGTCGCAAAGAACAAAGTAATTAATGTAAGTGTTGTCGATGATGCATTACTAATTAAAAATACCAATATAGAGGATTTCAAAAACATATGGTTTGATTACTTTGATTTAGGTAGGGATTATGGTCAAATCAAGAATGCTGTGATGAAAGATGATAATATGAAAAAAGCCACTGCCTTTGGTTGGGGAATAAGGCTTTTGAAGCAGGATATATGGGAGACATTAATATCCTTTATTATTTCTGCCAATAACAGGATTCCTAGGATAATGAAGACGGTTGGAGTGATTGCACGGGAATATGGTGATGAATTGACTATGGATGGAGAAAAAATCTACACTTTTCCAGACGTCAAGAAGCTTTCACAGTCTACCGTTGAGGAGTTGGGAGTATGCAAAGGTGGATTTAGATGTAAATATATAATAAATTCATCAAATTTAATAGACAGTGGACAAATTAATCTTCAGGAAGTATCCCAAATGGATACGGATGAGGCAAGAGAAGAGTTAATGAAATTGCCCGGAGTGGGACCTAAGGTAGCCGATTGCGTTTTGCTATACAGCGGCACAAAGTACAGTGTTTTTCCAACAGATGTATGGGTTCGTAGAGTAATGGAGGAATTATATTTTAAGAAAGAGGCAAGTTTTGGTGAAATTCAGAAGTTTGCAGGAAATTATTTTGGAGACTTATCAGGTTTTGCACAGCAATATCTTTTTTATTATGCAAGGGAGAATAAGATAGGCAGCAGAAGGATATGACAGATATTGGGTAATATTCCCATGGATACAATAGGCAAAAATGCCTATGATAGTTGAGTTTAAAGCTTTTAAAATCGTAAGATAAGAAGAAATTTAGATTTATTAAGTAAAATAAAGTTTATTAAAAATATCCGTTGTTTACAGACTTTAAATGTGTATAGCATTGTTTGTTTTAATAGCTTGTATGATGTTATAATGATTTTGTAATCAGAGTTAGCTAAGATTAGCCTGGAATGTTCGAAATAGCCTATAATTTGAACCTACATTAGACGTAAGGGAGTTCGGTGTTTGAATCCAAATGTCAGGCCCCAAGATAATTCCGCCACATGCCTTTAGGCGTGTGCAACGGCAGGGGAAGGCAGAGGTTATCAACAGAGCACCCACCTAGCCTGGGCTAGGTGTCGAAATATAGGGGAAACGGCATTTTGGGTATTAAATATATAAAATTAAGGCTTCGGATTTTTCCGAGGCCTTAATTTTATTTAAATAAGGAATCTATTGTTTTACATCGCTCTTCCCGGAATTATTGCATCAATTATTCCATATATTAATGCACCTATTACCGATGCTAATAGAGTAACACTATATCCTGCAATGAAAAATTGAGTTACATATATTATTACTGCCGCAAGTATGAAGCCAGAAATCCCTCTCCCAAAGGGTGTGGCATTTACACCAAGAAGTTTTAGAGCCAAATAATCAAGCCCAGCAAGTACTACTGATGCGACCAGCAGGGGCCAAATTCCAGAGATAGTGAAACCCGGAGTAAGTGCTGCGGTTATTCCAAGTACAATTGCACCAACAACAAGTCTAATAATAAAGTGTGTTATCGTATAGCCTTCTGCCCGTGCATTATAATGATTAGCCATTTTATCACATCCTTTCGTTAACATTTACATAAAAAATTTATCATTAATATTATTGATAATTATCACTTTTTTATTCAATTGTTATATTCTGTATATTTTGTAATAGACTTTTTAAATTGATTCATAAGTTGTAAAAGGATTGTCTAATAGCCTACAAATGCAGAAACTCTAACAGTATAATTTTGATACATGTACTAGATGGTTTGTTAAAATGTAGAAATAACTTTGTGTTTTGATGGAGTATAGAAATTTATACAAATCCTCTTTTTGTAAATTTTGATACTGGGTATTGTAAATTGAATTTTCTTGTTTTGTAATTCTACGTAAAAATAGACTCATAATATATTTACTTTAGACACTGTCTTTGGTAAAATGGTATAAATATAGTTAAAGATGATGATTGAGTAGAGTAATCCGACTACCCCCTAAAGAGAGGAGATGTCAGCGGCTGAAAGCAGCTCCGGGGCAATGGACAGATGAAGTGCACTCTTGAATCGGAGAGTTGAAGACGTACAGGAAGTGCGTGGTAGACTTTCACGGAGAAGCTCCGTTATGCAGAACAAGATGGTTTTTCCAATTAGAGTGGAACCGCGTAGTTAACGCCTCTATATTTTTATAGGAGGTTTTTTTATTTGAGTTACAAAACCCATTAAATCAAGTTTTTTGGAGTTTCAGTTGAGCAGTTATTTCTTGAATTTTCTCTAAAGTAATGTTAAGAAGTGCTTTAGGGAAATATAATATAAACATAAGTTAATTGGGGGTTTTGAACATGATTAGTCAAATGTTGGACGATGCGAAGTTAATAGCCGAAAGAGATCCGGCAGCTAAAAATACTATTGAGGTGATTTTATTATATCCGGGATTTCATGCTGTATGTTTTCATCGTTTGGCACATTGGTTCTACAAAAACAAAATGTTTTTTGTTGCTCGCATGATTTCTCAGTTTTCAAGATTCCTGACAGGGGTTGAAATTCACCCGGGTGCTGTAATAGGTAAGGGACTTTTTATAGATCATGGTATGGGTGTTGTCATAGGGGAGACTGCTGAAATTGGTGACAACTGTACAATTTACCACAATGTTACGCTTGGAGGTACAGGGAAGGACACTGGTAAAAGGCATCCAACTATAGGTAATAACGTACTAATAAGTTCAGGTGCAAAGATACTCGGCCCCTTCAAGGTGGGAGACAATTCGAGAATAGGTGCAAATGCTGTTGTACTAAATGAAGTGGAACCAGACACAACTGTAGTGGGTGTACCGGGAAGAGCAGTGAAAAGAGCGGGAAGAAAGGTTAGTCCTTCTATAGAGCTTGATCAGATACATATTCCGGATCCGGTTGCTCAAGAATTATGTAAGCTACTTTACAGAGTTGAAAACCTAGAGAGCCTTGTTACAAAAGAACATGGCATTGAAATGGATGAAACTATCAAGAAAATGCAAAGAGAAATTTTTTGCGGGACATGTGAAATGGAAAAAAAGGAAGGGGATAAGGATGAAAATCTATAATACTTTGACAAGAAAAAAAGAAGAGTTTGTACCTATTAATGAGAAGGAAGTGAGGATGTATTCCTGCGGTCCTACAGTATATAATTATTTTCATATTGGAAATGCTAGACCTTTTATTATATTTGACACAGTACGGAGATATTTTGAGTATAAGGGGTATAAAGTAAATTTTGTTCAAAACTTTACAGATATAGATGACAAGATGATTAACAAAGCAAATGAAGAGGGGATTACTGTAAAGGAACTAGCAGAGAAGTTTATACATGAATATTTTATAGATGCCAAAGGTCTTGGTGTTGATAAGGCTACTGTGCACCCAAAAGCAACGGAAAATATTGATGCAATTATTGAACTTATTGAGAAGCTTGAGAAGAATGGATTTGCATACAACGTAAACGGTGATGTATACTTTAACACAAAAAAGTTTAGAGAATATGGCAAACTTTCACAGCAGTCCCTTGATGACCTAGAGCTTGGTTCAAGAATAGAGGTGGATGAGAGAAAGCAAGATCCGATGGATTTCGCGGTATGGAAAGCACAAAAACCCGGCGAACCGGCTTGGGATAGTCCCTGGGGAAAGGGAAGACCAGGATGGCACATTGAGTGCTCTGCAATGGCAAACAAATATCTTGGAGAGACCATAGATATTCACAGCGGTGGACAGGATCTTGTCTTCCCGCATCATGAAAATGAAATGGCTCAGAGTGAAGCGGCAAATGGCAAGCCTTTCGCTAGATATTGGATGCATAATGGATTTATAAATGTAGACAACAAAAAGATGTCAAAATCTGAAGGAAACTTCTTTACAGTAAGGGAGATTGCCGAAAAGTTTGATTATGAGGTAATCCGCTTCTTTATGCTATCAGCCCATTATAGAAGCCCAATAAATTTCAGTGCAGAGCTTTTAGAACAGGCACAAAACGGACTTGAGAGAATATACAACTGCCTTGATAATCTTTTATACTTAAAAGAATATGTTGAGGATAGAGAAATATCTGACGGGGAAAAAGATATTCAAAAAAGACTTCTAGAGACTAAGGCTAAGTTTATAGAGGGTATGGACGATGACTTAAATACTGCCGATGCCATTGCAGCAATATTTGATATGGTAAGAGAGGTAAACTCTAACATTACTGCAAATACTAATCCTTCGAAGGAAATAATCGAATTCTCCCATTCGCTGATAAAAGAGCTTGGTGGAGTGTTAGGTATTGCTCAGAAGGAGAAGGAAAAAAATCTTGATAGCGAAATAGAAGAGCTTATTAATCAGAGGCAGCAGGCAAGAAAGGAAAAGAACTGGAAGTTGTCCGATGAGATAAGAGATAAGTTAAAGGACATGGGAATAGCTCTTGAGGATACCCCTCAAGGAGTAAAGTGGAAGAGAGTTTAGTGGTTGCAACTAATGTTCCTATGTTTGAAGTTTTGTAGCTTCATTATTGGGGTTAAACCCTATATATTGACCAATGAACTTTTTTTAGAACACCTTATCTCGAGAGTCTAATAAATCTTTATTAAGGAATGGATTATGATTGAAAATACATTTGATACTTTTTTAGAACAATTTAATTTTAGTGAAAGTGAAATAAACAACATGGCTCCCTTAGTATTAGCATATATAGGCGATGCGGTGTATGAGGTTTTTATACGCACACTATTGATTAGTGAAGGCAATATTCCCGTACACAAACTACATAAGCGTTCTATTGAGTATGTGAAGGCAAAAGCACAATCGGATATTATTCACCGCATAATGGAAAAGCTTAATCCCGATGAACTTAATGTGGTAAGAAGGGGAAGAAATGCTAAGTCGGGTACCATTCCCAAAAATGCTGATGTGGGAGAATATAAGTATGCAACAGGTTTTGAGTCCTTAATTGGATATTTATATTTAAGAAGAGATAACCATCGTTTGATGGAAGTTTTAAAGATGGCTATTTCAGAGGAGTAATTGCTACTTTGGATTGTTTGTAATAAGTCCCTATGTAAAACACTGTTTTTTTGAGAAGAATACAAATAAAGAAATAAAAGAAAGAGTTGAATAATATGAAGGATAACAAAAGAAGCTTTTATAAAGATAAACCTAGAAAAGGTAGCGGGCATACTGATGCAATTGATAGCAGAGCTGGACGCAACAGAAGAAATGAAAGTGGAAATAATTTTGTCAGAGGCAATGAAAAATCAGGTGAAACCCGTAATAGAATTGCAAAGGGCAAGGACAGTAAAGTAGCAAGGAGCACAAGTTACAAAGAATACTCAGAAAGACCCATAAAAGCAGAGGATGCTGAATATATGAATGAAGGTATCGACAAGCTTGAAGGAAGAAACTCAGTGCTTGAGGCAATAAAATCCAACAGGACCATAAATAAGATACTTGTATCAAAAGGAGACAAGGAAGGGTCTATTAAGCAGATAATTGCACTAGCAAGAGAAAAGGGAATTATAGTTCAGGAAACAGATCGGACAAGCCTTGACAAAATATCTACAACTCATGCCCATCAGGGAGTAATCGCTTTTGTTTCAGTTAAGGATTATGTTGAAGTTGAAGATATTCTTGAAAGTGCAAAAGCTAAAGGAGAAGCACCTTTTATAATATTATTAGATGGAATTACCGATCCCCATAATTTAGGTTCAATATTGAGGACAGCAAATGCTGTTGGTGCTCATGGGGTAGTTATACCAAAAAGGAGAGCAATCGGTCTTACCGCCGCTGTATCAAAAGCATCAGCTGGTGCGATAGAATATGTTCCGGTAGCTAGAGTTACCAACCTAAGCCAAACCATTGAATATCTTAAAGAGCAGAGTTTGTGGGTGGTCGGAACAGATCAAACGGGAGAAAAATCCTTCTATGACATAGATATGAAAGGCCCAATTGCATTGGTAATTGGTAGCGAAGGGGAGGGAATGGGCAAACTTGTCAGTGAAAAATGTGACTTTGTTGTAAACCTGCCAATGAAAGGACAAATTTCATCACTTAATGCTGCTGTTGCTGGTGCGATAGTTATGTACGAAATATTGAAGCAAAGGAGTTAAAAACAACCATACAAGTTATTTTATCCTAACATATGTCATATAGAGGTTGACAATAAAAGAAATTTTGATTATTTGCAAATTATCTATACAAAATTTAATCAAGTTGCCGATATATATATAGAGAGCGGAGTGTTTCATATATTTCCGTATTAAATATTGGAAGTGGTAGAATATTTTATAATAATACGGAGGTTAAACAGAACCGCGGCATTTGGAAATGGCTATTGAATAGATGAAAAATTTGCAAAGATTTATGTTCAGAACGTGCACAAAGTGAGCAAACATGAGGCATAAATGGACACTAAAGTAAAGGACTTGAAGCAGAAAATTATGGAAATTAATGGCGGCTAGAGTGCACAAACATGCAAGAAGGATACTTGACATGATATTTTATTTAAAATATAATAACCATATCCATGTCTTATTTACTTGACTTATTGACTTCTTATTACAGGGCATGGTGGTATTATCCTCTATTCTTACAGCATTTTTTCTCTATTTGATGTAATTAATTTATAACAAGAGGGGGCATTATTTTGAAGTCAAATGCACAGGTTGAGGTGGTTAGAACTTTTAGTACAATGCTTGATGAAGAAATAATCGATGAAACTAGAACAGGAAATGCTAGCGCCCTCGAATACTTAATTAATAAGTACAAAGGATTTGTACGCGCTAAAGCAAGGACCTACTTTCTTATCGGAGCAGACAGAGAAGATATTATACAAGAGGGCATGATAGGACTTTACAAAGCTATAAGAGATTTTAGAGAGGACAAGCTTTCATCATTTCGTGCCTTTGCGGAGCTTTGTATTACAAGGCAAATTATAACAGCTATAAAGACTGCAACAAGGCAAAAGCATATACCATTAAACTCCTATATCTCTTTAAATAAGCCTATTTTTGATGATGAATCCGACCGTACACTTATGGATATTATTAGTGAGGACTCTATAAACGATCCTGAGGAAATGGTAATTAACAGGGAGGAGTTTTCAGGTATTGAAGAGAAGATGGGAGAAATCCTAAGTGGACTTGAGTGTGAAGTTTTATCCCTGTATCTTGAAGGTAAATCCTATCAAGAAATAGCATGTGAATTGGACAGGCATGTAAAATCAATTGACAATGCACTACAGCGAGTAAAACGTAAATTGGAAAAATATCTTGAAGAAATCAAGCAATAATTCAGATAAATCAAGGAATTACCACTAGACTATTTAATGTTTTAGTGGTATAATTCTTTTTGTTTCGAATTAGTAAGCGGGTGTAATTCAATGGTAGAATATCAGCTTCCCAAGCTGACTGCGTGGGTTCGATTCCCATCACCCGCTCCACGAAAGTTCATATGCCCTCATAGCTCAGTAGGCAGAGCGCATCCATGGTAAGGATGAGGTCATCGGTTCGATTCCGATTGAGGGCTCCAATATGTAAGACCCTTGAAACGTTTGGCAGAGCTAGTTTCAAGGTTTTTTGCTGTTGTTTTAAGCATGTTATTTACCTCTCCTATCTTGGGTTTTGCAGCTAAATTAATAAATAACCAGCTAGACTCCTTCAATATAGGTGATGAGCTGGTTTTGTGTTTTGAATAAAATGTGTAGAATAACAGACTATTTCTTGACATCACCTAAAATTTTTTTGATTTCGGCAAGTTGAAGTCTTTTTTTAGT
>JGI24711J26586_10001572_pt1 | contig 17320 bp, 13 predicted proteins | sample BioPla3DNA1_FD_26586 | JGI IMG/M metagenome (IMG submission 26586)
GATATCGGCGTTCAGAAGGATCTGGGCATTGCGGATACGATAGGCAGGAGTGGTCCCGCGCTTAATGAGGGCCGTGAGTCGAGAGCGCTCAGATTCGGTCAAATCAACGCGATATATTTTATTCATGACGCGTCATAGAATGTCCCCCGATAAAAGAGTTGGGATGCATGGGAAAAATTAGGTGAAATGATCCACTAGTGGATCATTTCACCTTATGTTGCGGGTCCTGATGCGGGGTGAGCGATCGCCACCGCACGCGGAAAGCCACGCGTGAGATGGTATTGCATGGACAATATTAGATGAAATGATCCACTAGAGCACTACCAAAAATATCTGAGTATAAATAAAAACATGCAGATAATATGTGAAGGGGTCCCGGGAAGGCGATACCAGTGGTTTGATGGAGCACTACCCTTTTGGGATGTGCTCGTGCAGAACCCACACCTACCATTCAAGAAAATAAACGGTGCAAGTGTTTAGCACTCATCTCCGGAGAAGAACGGTGGAGAAACACGCATAATGCCACCCGCGGCCAAGCTGCATAGAATGATGCCGTCTCTAGCAGAGAGTTTACCTCTATTGGGTATATCAGTCAGCAAGACGACCCCCTCACGCAGTGAACCCAAGGAAGCAGTCGCCAGACCCAAAGGTCCTAGAACAGTGGACTATAATGGGGAAACAGCAGGAAATCTTGCCGGAGAAGATGCAAATTAGTTATCTCTTACAAATTTGTCCAATACAGTTGCAAACTTTTTGGCCATCTCGACGTGAGTATATCGCTGAATCTTATCCACCTCTCCATGATACTGCACACACCCCGATGATAGGTAGTCTCTGTAGCAACCTCGCAGATAGCTGGAAATTTCCGCGGGATCAGTAAGGCTTACTCCAGCACGCGTCCGAAGCAAAAGATCGTCAACAACACTCCCTTTATCCCCAATGGACAGAATAGGCCTTTGTGCAGCTAAATACTCAAAAATCTTTCCAGTATATATCCCTTTTTCATCAGGATCGTTCCATGTGAGTAACAACAAAATCTGAGCATTTCTCTGCAAATTTATAGAACGATCCCTGGTTACGGTATCGTGGAGGAAGACGTTTTTACCAAGATCATATTTGGAAATCTCATCATAAATCCAATCACTCTGATGGCCATAGAAATCGACCCGAACGACAGACGGATCCACTAATCTTTCATCGATAAGAGAGCGCAACGCAACAAATAAAGGCACTGGGTCCTGTTTCCCATCGTATATCTTACCTGTATATACGATGTTAAAGCAGGTAGAGGCCGGGTATCCATGGTTCAAAAGATCCGGATCAAATCCATTAGTTATGGTAAACACCGGGATACCTTCATGCAAGGCAGATAATTTACCAGCCAATGGTTCGGACACGGTGGTGATAGCATCTGCTCGTTCGATAGTTTTTCTTTCCAGCCTTGTTTCAAACAGCCTCCGAATAGTCGAATGCTTAAAAAAATGATTTTGTGTCCACAAATCCCGGAAATCTGCTATCCACGGGACACCGTGTCTTCGCTTCAACTCCCGGGCAATAACATGTGACGTATACGGCATTGATGAACTCAATATGGCATCGTAATGATTCTGCTTTAATTCTCTTGACCCTTCGGCAATTGCATGGGAATACCATCCCTTTTGTTCATCTGGATAGTAGATGACTTCCTTATAGACTTTCAAAGCGTACTCCAAAAACGAGGTTAAGCTGCGATTTGCTGGAACGCTAAATTGTTCTTTGAATGGGACATCGGGATCTATATTGAATAGTTCTGGGAAGAGAGGGTCAGCAGGCTTCATGGGGGTATAAATAATATTTGATGCCCGTCTGATGCTCTGATCGGGGGACACCGTGAGTAGTGTAGGAGCCCAACCAAATTGAGCCAGGTGTTGAATGAGGCCTCGAATACGGATGGATCCAATGACTTCACCCTGCGCATAATAATATGAGACGACCAGAACCTTCTTCATGGGCCTGCCTGTGGTTTTTTAATACTTATAACGATCTCTTGGATTAATCATAGGACCGGGCATAAGGGATCCCAAAACAATCCGACAGAGCCTAACTCCCGCACGAGAGGATGACCAGATTCAGCAGTACCTGAGATCTACCTCATGGCATAGCACATCTCACAAGGGTCTCGATCGATCCCTGGTGCTCAACTCCAGACCGATAGTCCCAGAACGTTGACCCTGAGATCGCGCTAAATTATACGATTGCCCGGGCATAATCCACTCGCGATATCGAGGTCGCCCCAATACGCCTCTGCCGGGACCCCCTCCCGGTCCCCCCTCCGCAAGGCGATACCCGGGGGCAAGCCGTGTCAGCCTTTTGACGCTGGCTCTTGCTCAATTCTTTTCGAACATGCGCCAGCATGCTTGGAGCCATATGGGTATCCGGTCGCAGGGCACTTTCGGGATGTGCTCAAGGTCTGTGAGCATTCTTCGATAGGTATAAGATATACAAGACCGATGAACGGGCGGAGCCGAGATAACTTATGGAGAAGACGACAATACCATTTGCACTGCCGTTTATCGACGACGAAGAGGTAGAAGAGATTGTAAAAACAGTCAGATCAGGTTGGCTTACAATGGGGCCAAAAACGGTTTTTTTTGAGGAGGAACTCGCCCAGTACATCGGGGTAAAACATGTCGTCGCGGTAAACTCGTGCACTGCCGCCCTGCATCTGTCTCTCATTGCCCTCAGGATAGAGAAGGGGGATGAAGTGATCACATCCCCATATACATTTGCAGCGACAGGAAATGTTATCGCACATGTGGGTGCGAGGCCCGTCCTTGCAGATATTGAATGCGATACCTACAACATAGACCCCGAACAGATAATGGAGCATATTACCAGCAAAACACGGGCAATTATCCCGGTTCATTTTGCAGGCCAGCCGTGCGACCTCAAAGAAATCCAGGAAATCGCAGAGGATCACAACCTCTGGGTTATTGAGGATGCGGCCCATGCTATCGGCGCAGAATATGCTCATAAGAGAATAGGTACCTTCGGAGATACAACCTGCTTTAGTTTCTACCCAACAAAAAACATGACCACCGGTGAAGGTGGAGCTATCGCCACAGAAGACGGAAAGATAGCAGACCGACTGAGAAAAATCCGCCTACATGGCCTGAGTAAAGATGCGTGGAAGCGTTATTCCGCTGTCGGATCGTGGTACTACGAAATCGAAGAATGTGGTTGGAAATATAATATGACGGATCTACAGGCAGCAATCGGCATCCCACAACTCAAAAAACTCGACTGGTTTATCGAAACTCGTCGGAGGCTGGCCAGCATCTATGATAATGCACTGAGATCCAACAAAGACATTGTAATCCCCGCTGAAAAGCCAGGCCGCTTGCACGTATATCACCTGTACCCCATACTGCTAAAAACATTTTACAGGGACATCTTTATTCAAAAGATGGCGCAATGCGGCATAAATTGTAGTGTTCACTTCATTCCTCTGCATCTGCATCCGTACTATCAGGAGACATTCGGATACAAACCCGGTGATTTCCCGAATGCAGAACAGGTCTATGAACAGGAAGTCTCGCTGCCACTTTATCCTGGTCTGAGTGATGAAAACGTTGAGACCGTCCTGCGCAGCATCGAAGAGGTTTTGCGCAACAATGAATAACGACAGTACTCTTTCTCAACTGGAGAGCCTCCTGGACACCTGGCGATCAGGGAAAGTCGATCCTGTCAGTAGAGTGTACTGGGCACTCACCAGTGAACGAATATCACATTGTGTCAAAAAGCATGACAACTGCAGAAAAAACATCCTCGATGTCGGTTGTGGTGCAGGAACCTTCCTTGTCGAACTGGCCAAGGAGGGGAAGTATTGCTGCGGGGTAGATCCTCTTTGGCAGACGTCACTTAAAAGAGCTCAAAAGAACGCATATGATGCAGGGGTTTCAGTGAATTTCTGTAGATCTGTTGGAGAACATCTGCCTTTCACTCACGAATGTTTCGATATAGTTTTGTGTATTTCAACTCTTCAGCACGTAGATAATGTTCTGGCAACACTACGAGAAATACATCGCGTCCTGGGAAGAGAGGGGATCCTTATCGTAAGTGTCCCGCAGACGGTCAGGAGACCAATCTTTAAGGCGACAGAGATATATACAACGCACTTTAATCTGAGAACACTTAAAGACGCTCTGAACAGTTCCGGCTTCCAAATTCTTGAGCAGAATGTCTGCGGATTTTTCCCCCCACTCTCACAGCAGATACTAAATCAGGCGTACCCGTTCTTAAAAGATTACAGACTGCGAAAAATCATCTGCGGGTTAGACACCGTTGGGGTTAGACTACCATCGATTGCTTCGAGCATTATTGTTGCTGCAGCGGTCCGGAAATGAGCAATATTCCAGGACGTATTAGTATTTCCCTGGTGACGTAACGAATTTCTGTGAGAATGAACTACCCACCCTTACGGATGGGGCTTCCCGGCTATCAACGGCCCTACCTCACATGAGGCCTTCCCCGATCTCCACAGACGCTGAACCGACTTATCCCGGTAAGAGTTCTGGCCCGGCATTTTTCTCACAACCCCCTCGGTGAATCAGAGTACCAGGGCAAGCTGACAAGGTCTCTCGCGCTCTTCCGCGCACTTCTGCGTGCGGCTGGCGATCACGCCCACACACCCGCACCAGACGGTGAAATGCTCCACTCGTTCATTATTTCAAGACGCGATCGCCTTACTGCAGAAGGTGGGTTGATCATTCTGTTCGGGCAGTCCCTGCCCTACGGCAAAGTACGGGACCCATTGCCGGGTTATCGCAAGACAAGAAGTATACAGTCATGCGGGGCTCCGATAGATAGTATGGGGGTTGACCGTGTGGGGGATTCGTGCGCGAACCCGAAGAAGGGGCGCCGCTCTCATGCCCCGGCACCGACCAGATCTATCTAACATCGGCAAGAATCCTCCTCCAGTTTTCCCCGGCCTTTTCGAACGTGAAGTTTTCTTCCACAAATCGTCTTCCATTCTCCGCGATCTGCTCCAGTTCTGGAGAACACAGTACTCGGGCCACATTCGCCGCAATGCACTCCGGGGAGTTGTTTTCCATGACAAATCCAGTCTCGCCGTCTACGATGACATCCGGTATCGCGCCGACTGCCGTCGTGAGCACCGGAGTCCCACAGGCCATGGCCTCAAGTATGATTGTTGGGAGCCCTTCAGTGTGAGAGGGGAGAACGAGGAGACGTAGTTGATTCAGGTATCCGGGGAGGTCGTCATGAGAGATCCAGCCCGTGAGATCGACACGGACGGAGGAGCCATTGTCCTGCAGGGAGGTCTCAATCGCTTCCTTTAACTGCCCGTCCCCACCGATGAGTACGCGGAGATCCTTTTGCCTCCCAAGAATAATAGGAAGGGCCTGGGTGAAGTTCCAGATGCCTTTCTCCTCGCTCAGCCGACCAATATAGCCAATAAGAGGCGGCCGGTTAATCAGAGGGGTAGTAACGGTGAAGTTGTTGAAATCGAAGAAGTGTTCGTGGGCAATGCGGACTTTGTGACGATGTTTTTCTAAACTCCACTCATCAATTAAGCGGGGCGAATACAGTACTATACGGTGAGACAACATAAAATTGATACGGGACATTGCGTACCCGACATAGCGATACCTACTGGCAACTTTTTCAAGGATCTTGACAGGATTTGCCACGGGGTCCAGTATAATCGTTTTTCCCAATAATCTGGCGGTTATCATTGGTAGCGGAGAATGTTCGCCATAAAAAACCCAGATTTTGACCTCCGTAGAGAGAAGGGCAATATTTATTGCAACACGGGATTCTGTGCGAATATAATTTAACACACGGGTCATCCCATTCCGCCCCGGAACATGGCGGGTAACCTTGTGATAGCCAGGTAGATAATTCTTGCCCACAGCGTTGCAGAGACTGGTCTCCGCAGAAACCTCCAGAACCCAGAGATTTTCAGGAATCAAGGACCTAAGTATGCGCAAAAGACCCACCGTAGGGTTTAACCCGGATTTTAACAGAATCGGAGTGATAAAACCGTATTTGCTCATATCGTCTTTGGTGGAGGTGTTCGCGGGTTGGAAGAGTTGGATATTACCGATCCTCACGATATCATCCCCTCCCATCTATGAACAGCCGGACCGGCTTTGAATTATCTTGAGAACGGCCCCCGCCAAAGCGGACACATCTGCCGCGGGAACCAGTAACCCGTTCTCAGGGGTACTAACCACTTCGCTATGGGCTCCAACATCAAAGGCAACGACAGGTTTGCCGCATGCTTGAGCCTCAACCAACGGTAAATTAAAGCCTTCCCATAAACTCGCGGTAGCATAGACGTCACATCCGGCATAGTAATACGGCAGTTCATCATCAGAGATATAGCCTGTAAAGATGACCGAATCATCGCTCATTTTCTTAAGGTCCCGGTAATAACCGTCAAACGACCCCTTCCCTACGATTATCAATTTTATGTCAGGAATGGTATCTTTAACGATATAATACGCTTCAATCAACAACTTGATCCTTTTTGGAGGGGTTATACCTCCGACATACAACATCACAGGGTTATTATCGAGATTATGCTTCCGCCGGATTATAGCTCCATCAATATCCGGATGGAATCTATCCAGGTCAATCTCATCATAAATAACGGTGCTATCCAGTCCAATATCTTCTAATAGAGATTTTCTTGAGTACTGGCTGATAGAGATGGCGTCATCGGCTTTCTTAGCGCTCCATAACGTTAAAGAATTTAACATTCTGGCATAAGCGTGTTGCAGGAACCCATCATAAGCCTCAGGTGGGTTAAGGTGGTGGTGATAGTAAATATATTTGATACCATATCTCCTTTTTCCGAGGTACGCCAGCCAGTTTAGAGGATATTGATGGCTGTATACGATATCATACTCTTTCAACATCGGAAGCCATTGCACAATTTTTATAGCATTTAAAGGGAACGACAAACGCCAGAGCCTTTCTGCTATAAACCCGTGAGGCATCCCTATGACCCTGACCTCTACATTATCCGGAGGCGACATCTCTTGCTTTAACGTAAAGATAGTAACATGGTTGCCGGGCATGTTGCTCAAATTTTTTGCCTGTCGGGCAACAACTCTGTCTACACCAACACTTCCAGAAAATGTGTTGCATAATATCGCTATTCTTGTAGTCACAGTATCACCAACCATCGCCTGTATGATAAGTCATCCTGAAATTCCTATGCAGGAGAGGGATACTCCCCCTCTGCCCCCTTCCCAGAAGGCGATAACTGAGACGCATCAGATCTGGGATCAGACCTGAATTTGTGGAAACCCAGGCACGAGAGCATATTGGATTCGGGGAATGGAAGCTGATAACCGCTCCCCGGGCCTTTTTGGCGCACCTTACTATATCGCATTTTCACCACCGGATCAGTTTATTTCCTCGCCTTGCCAGGGATTCAGCATAGAGCGTATCATCTCAAATGAGCCGCACAATATGCCCNAACTGTAGGATATATGTTCCTGGACGTAAACAGCAGGAATAGAGATCAGATATTGAGGCTTTTTATGGCGGATGCCAAATACAACTCCAGTCCCCACAATGAGGCTACCATAGAGTAACAGTGCTACGATAAACGGCCAGTGGTAAAATATGATAGAAACACCTAATAATAATCCAAATACGGGTGGAACAACCTGAAGATCCCATAAACCGCTCTTTGCCCTACCATATCCATATTGATACATCCTCTTCCGGAAATCCTTTAATCCGCGCTTGTGATTGTGCAAAATGATGGCATCGGGGGTGTAAACGAGTTTGCCAAGATTTAAGATTCTGTGATTGAGATCAGTATCCTCAGCAGTGGACAAGGATGCATTAAACCCCCCACATGTAATAATGTCTTCCTTCCTGTACATGCTGTTGCACCCGCTGATGCTATTTACAAACCTCCGATGTTTGAAGTATCGACCTTGAACCGAGTTCGCACTGCCCAGGAAGGTATTTGTTGCCAGGTTGATGGAGTTCTCCCATAGACCCTCTCCTATGTTCTTTATCCCTCCGCCTACGCCAGCAATACCATCTCCAAATTCTTTATACAAATTCTTTAACCAATCCTCTTCAGGGATGCAGTCGGCATCCGTAAATGCAATATAATCCCCCTGAGCGCTCGCAATGCCTACATTATTCGCCCCGGCCCGTGTACGTTGTTCTTCATAAAGCACTTTGACCGGGAACTTCAGCGCATTTGCAACTGTGTCATCCGTAGAGTGTCCATCAACAACAATGACCTCGTAAGGCTTGAGAGTCTGCTTTAATACAGCCTGCAGACAATTTCCAATCTGAACCCCTTCATTTTTTACCGGGATAATGACAGAAATCTTTGGATTCATAGCCTCTTATCCTCCAATAACAGTTGGAAAGGTGCAATGACGAAGAGAGCGGGCTGAACGAAGGGCACTACGATTCTGCCGCGCTCCGGCCCTATAGGATAGAGGGGAGGGAGCAGGTTCCCGCTAGAAGTCTTCCCGATGTCATAGCGTACCTGGATCGGCACCCCGGCGACTTTCGGGTAGCGATCGCTGATCTGGATCTGAATCTCGGAGCCAGTCGACATCTCATTGCCGTGGAGTTGAGGAACTTCGATCGTCCGCTCCTCGTAAGCCTGGAAACCACCCTGGGAGTCAGTGAATGCCAGGTTATTACCCGCAGTTTCCAAGGCGGTGGCAACACCAAGCGTCCCCACTCCGACCTTATGGCAGGTGGGAGTATCTCCACCAAAGTTTTCGATGAATCGAGAGCCAACAGCGACACCGTCCCCCCCGCATGGTTTCTTCAGGGAATTTTCGATGTCTCCGGGATCGTGCTGACCAACAGGATCTTGCGTATAGAAACGATTCCGCACAACGGTCAGAGCAGGTGCAGATAGTGCATTCATCGGGGAGCCTCCACAATAAGTATATCGTTTGTCGGGTCTACCTGGAAGAGAAGGTCTAGTTGGCTTTGATCCAGATTCCGGCCGGGTATGAAAGCAGAACCCGATACCAACTTCGTGTATCCGGCTTTAAGTTTGGGGACGAATGGAGAATCCAAAAAGCGCCAGAGAACCGCTGGTTCAACAAGTTCTATACCCAACATGATAGGAACCTCTGCTTCCTTCGGGGGGGACAACATATATAAACCTTATCGGGGGTCATCCCACAACGATACAGTTTCATACACTGCTCTGGATGTGAGTGGCCGGGAAAACCGTCCTTCAATCGTCGCCGTGAACATACTTCAGGCAGGGGCGACAACTGCAGCAGGGGTTAGCGAAAAGGAAAAACTCCAGCGGGTGGCAGAGTGGTAAGCGAGGGAGCGGCTAATAAGCGTGTGCTGTCAAACCCCCAATAATGACAGATGATGCGGCACTTGTAACTTGGGCCCGGCGAACCCATCGATACTATGCAGTATGGAAGGCAGGTCGGCGTGTTTCCCTAGATCCATCAATTCAGAGAGTAGTATATGTCGACTCCATAGTTTGAGTAAATCTTATTCTCCGTAGACAATCTACCTGTAATCATCCGGGTATTTTCTTCTGTCGGGAGGTAGGGCTGAAGGCCCTCCGGATCAAACTCATCGCTCTTCCCGAAGAGCAAGCCGCCGTGATGGAACTGGTTATCTGGAAGAATGATATACCCTCTTTCCCCTGATGCCTCCAGATCATCCTCCATCCAGTAACTAATATAGTAGGGTAACCCCAGGCGTTCAGATTGATCGATCTCCGGTCTTGCGAAGAATCGAGACGTATAGTAATCCGAGTATAGAGAAGAGCCACTCGGCACCGTCCTCAGGATGTGATCAAACCCAACTATCTCGTCCTGATTGAAAGATTCCCGTATGTAACTCATTTCATCAGCCTCAGATTTAACAAGCCCAAGAGAACCAATGCCATAGAGGACGACCAGAGTGACCAGCAGTATCCCGACCGACCTTACCGGCACCTTCACATCAGACAGGTATCGGCCGAAGAGATATAGCCCAAAACCCATGACAATAGCAAGAAACGGCAGGAATAGCAACGCAAACCGATCAATCCTGAGGATCGTCACTAATTGGAACACCATGGTAAGAACGTTGGGAACGTTCAGGAGGATTGCTAAGATCCCTAAAATGCCAAATACAATAGAATACCTCGGTTGCTGTTTCCATAGGAGATAGAACGCCCCGGTCACAGCGAAGAATACGATGATTAAGGCATCGACATGGTTTACCAGAAAACTCAGGCCCAAATTGACCACGCTGGCGAAGACAATATTCTGATATAACGACAGATCGGTGCGTGGGAGCAGTTCTCCCAGAAATGAATAGGCTATGAAGAGCCAGTAGGAGGCACACAGAGTGATGGGCACCATCAGGAAAACCGGGGTTACGTGAATATTGTCATGAATATATAATTCGAAGATAAAGAGGAGGCCAAGCAGGACGATGATCATGGGTGTAGATATCTGGTGGACCAAAAGTATGAAAATGACCGTAATCACAACAAAAAATTTCCAGGCAATGGGTCTGCCGGCGGAGTTTCCTGCATCAACTCCCGGGCTTGTCAGGGAGTAGAGCAGGTACAGGAGGATGAGAAATCCAACATAGGCCATAGTCCTCGTCACCATATATGTGCCGTAGTATACGACGTCGGCGTTCATAGCGTACATAAGAGCGGCTATGAGCGAGATCTGTTCGTTATGGAATATGGTGTTGACCAGGTAGTACAGGAATAACACCGTTGAGGAGAAAATCAGGCCTGTGGTGACAAAGAGAGAGGCCTGAATATCCAGCCCGGAAATATGCGAAGAGATGGCCACAAACACGTGGTACAGGGGAAAGTAAGTATAATTCCCGAGTTCTCCCGAGATGACATGCCCTGATAGGTAGGTGACGGTGGACATGTACATGTGTGGCGGTATATCCGTCATCCCAAAGTATAGAGCGGGCCGCAGAGTATAACTGTAGATCGTGACTGCAAGGGTGAGCATGATCTCGAGGAGCACCACTGCAGGTATCAGCCCCCTGGATACGATCTGGATAAATATTATGGTATATAGGATAAGTATCGTCAGAAGGCCCCATTTTGATTCGGCAGGGGTTATAAGAAGAACCAGAATGGTGAGCGTGTAGAATAGCAAGAACAACATCACGGACTTTGAACGGTTATATAAAAATACTTCAGTCCTCCCCGAGAGATTGAGATCCCGTTTTTTAATGAGAACAAATGCAAAGGATCCCAGGATCACTGGAATCGCTATGATTGAGCCGTTGATCAGGTAACTCATCCCGTCAACCAGGAGACAGAAAATGCAACCTACGATATAGGTGAACAATATCAGGTACGGGGAGATATTAGCTATCCTCTCTAACCAGCGGATCTTCATTCGGGATTCCGTCCCTTCCTTTGAATGGAAACCGTCTTCAGCATTCGTATCGAGTAAACTTCACCCTATAGGGCGTAGATTCGTTAAGAGGGGTACTCTAATATAATCTTATGGGTTCTCCGGGATCTTGTTTCATATAAACGTTCATGAGGTGCAGCCCCATACAGCACCAATAAATTCAGACCAAATACTGGAATGGGAGCTGAATTACCAACTTTAAGCAGTCGAGCCCTTGATAGACATGTATCATCGAAACAGGCATAACCGCTTCATCCAATCGATGTGCTCCGGACGAACCAGACCCTGGACCATCCCTATGACCTCGCTGCGAACCAGGGTATCGGTGAAGAAGATCAGGAGGTAGTAGGCAACCGCAGTTATTCCTGCGATTCCGAGGAGGAGATGGAACGGGAGTTCCAGGAATACCGCAAGCACCAGAGGGAGGGAGATGATGATGCTCAGCAGCAGGTGCCGGGTCAGGCTGAGAACGCTCCCCCGGTATCCCGCACCCGACTCCCGTATGAGGTAGGCGCTCTTCGCTCCCCACATGAGCACACCGCCGATGGAGAAGAGAGCGAGGGTTAAGGCGGGGTTTCCGAAGGAGCCGCCAATGGAGAAGATGACGGCCCATGCACACAGGATCACGACCTCGAAAAATAAATAAGCCCTCTGCCTCTCCAGGACATCGAACAGGGATGAAATTGGCGAGAAGATAAAGACGGCAAAGAGCCAGGGGGCAAGGATCCGCGCGTAGGTGCCGGCGGTGAGCCAGTCTGCACCGAAGACAAAGGTGAAGAGATCCCCGGCAAGGATGATGAAGAGGACGAAGGGAAAGATCCCGACGGCGATGAGCCGCGTATGGACCTCCTGGACGACGGTCTGCACGCCCCCGGTCAGGTTCTTCTCCTCGCTCGCTTTCTGGTAAAACACCTGGTCGACAGATCTGCCAACCATCGCCATGGGCAGCCTGACCGCCATCATGGCAAGAGCGTAGTTACCAAGGACGGTGGGGTTGAAGAAGTAGGCAAGCATGAAGGCCGGCAGTTCCCAGGACATGCTGTTTGCAAGGTTTCCGGTGGTTCCATAGAGCGCGAACTCCCGGTACCGGACGGCAAGCTTCCTCATCCGTTTCGTCGTAACAGATTTCAAGAGTCCAACGTCCTCCTGTAGCCCCCGGAGCATGAAGAGTACGGCAACGACCAGACCTGCCACTGAACTGAGGATGAGACCCAGGGGGGAGGGGGCGATCAGCCCGCCCCCGATCTGGAACACTCGTGTCGAGACTGAATTCATAACGATCCCCCGGGAGAGGATGCCGTACCTCACCTTCCGGGAGAGCCATTCATTCAGGATCGCGAATAAGCCGCTGAAGGCGACGAAGATCGGGAGCCATATCAGATAATCGACAATCAGCGGCATCTCGAAGATCCTGCCGAACCAATCTGCAAATCCGATGAAGACTGCGCCGGCTATAGCAGAGGTACTCAGGATGCAGATTACAGACAAGACAAATACATTCGCTGAATCCTCGTCCTTCTCCGGCAGCATGACGACAAAATGATAGGAGAGGGGGGAGATGACCACGAGCACTGCGGCGATGGAGAGGAAGAGCTGGGCGATCCCGAATGACTCCGGGGAGTAGATCCGCGTCACTACCGGGATGAGGAGGATACCAACAACCTGCGCGATCATGGTGCCCGTTGTTAGTTTGAAGAGGTTGCTGAGGAAACTCGCCACAGGATCTCCTTGCCCCCTACCCAATCCCAGAGAGGCAATATATGTTTCGCTCTGACATCCAAAACGCCCACGAGGCCGCGTTCGGCCACAGGCGTTTTGGGACGACCTCGTGATAAAGGTCGACCCCCCCACTTTTAGGACCGGTGCTGGTGGCCATAAATTTGAAAAATATCTCCTGAGATCGAAATATATAACTATCCGGCATCCTCATACGGGCCGGGAGATCCGCCTGATGCTGCAACTTGAGGTAAGGGAACTCGAGGGTGCCGAGCTTCGCGCATGGGACATGCTGGTCGCTGGTTCGGCACAGGGAACAGTCTTTCACACAAGCGACTGGCTGGTCAAGAACGCTTCCCTGCAGAGTCAGGATCTGGTCCTGCTGGGGTGCTATGAAGGCGAAGAATTGATCGGGGGCTGCCCCCTCTATCTATCACGCCCTTACAACCTTCTCCGGTTGGCTTCCTCAACCGCGGCCCTGACTCCCTATGGAGGGGTGGTGGTAACCGAGATCGAGCGTGCGAAACAGCGGAGGAAGGAGGTACACGTAAACCGGATCATCGCCGCGCTCCTGGAGTATATCGCTCAACTGGAATTTGATTATGTAAACCTGGTAAACTCCCCCGGCCTTACCGATATTCGGGCGTTCACCCGGAGGGGATGGAACCCGGTGGTCTACTACACCTATATACTCCCGCTGCATGACGATATCTTCAAGACAGTCTCAAAGGATGTGCGGCAGAATATTCGCAAGGCCCAGAAGCAGGGCATCAGCTCAACCAGAAAATTTGATCCCGGCATCTTCTGGGACCTTATGGTGCGTACATTCGAAAAGCAGGGTAAACAGACTCCGGTCTCTGAGAGGCACCTTGCAGGCATGCTGGCTATGATCCAGGAGAAGGGGATTGGGGAGATGCGGGTCGCCAGTACCTCTTCCGGAGAGATGGCTGCGGCAGAAGTTACCGTGTGGGATGCGAAGATGGCTCACAGCTGGTCCGCCGCAGCCGCCCCGGAACACCTCCCCACCGGGGCGGCCTCGCTTCTCTGTCATGATACCTTTACCTCGCTCAAAGAGCGGGGGTTCAGCGCAATAAACCTGATGGCAGGAAACCTCCCCCACTTGAGTACATTCATCTCCGGCTTCAACCCCGGGCTTGTCCCCTACTATGGTGTAGACCATACCCGGCTCAGGTACCGTATCCTCAAGCGACTAAGGGAGAGCAGGTACCCGGGCAGTCCTCCCGGATAGTGATGCCCTTACAGCCCGTGGGATAGTGCCGCCGGCAATTAAACCGGCGATTGCTCCACCGTTCGGGAACGAAGTTGAGCACTGCATCTCCCGAGAAAAGTATATATCATCTAAATTCGGTATCAACCGAAAGGCAACCGTACATGATAGAATCGCTCAAGCAGGACAGGGAGAACTGGGATCTCTTCACCAGGAGGGAAGAGTACGACGGATGCAGCCGGGATAGGTACGATCGGTTCCCATACTATAGGAGTCGCCATCGGGACGTAGCAGTGCCCCGGGCATCGCAAGCCCTGATAGAGGAGGGGTTTTGCTTCGAATACCCGGAGTCCCAGCCATTTGCGATCTGCCTCACACACGACATCGATGTGGTATACCAATCCCTCCATACCAAGGGGTTTGAGATCATAAAAGCGCTGAAAGATCGGGATCTCGCATGTGCCAGCCGGATCATTCCGCAACTGCGCTCGAAAAAATTCCCCTACTGGAACTTCAAGGAGATCACCGAACTCGAGGAATCTTACGGCGCATCCTCCAGTTTCTACTTCCTGGCCCTTGAAGAGGGAGACGGGGGGTACGCATACGCAATCGAGGATCTGGAGCAGGAGATGTGTATGCTCCAGGACAGGGGGTGGGAGGTCGGTTTGCATGGAGGGTGTGAGGCCTACCGGGACCTTGAGAGACTGAAGAGGGAGAAACGGTACCTCGAGAGAGTACTGAATCAGGAGGTAGCTGGATATAGGAATCATTACCTCAAGTTCCGGGTGCCGGATACCTGGGAACTGTTGGAGAAGGCAGGATTCCGCTACGACACCACCCTCGGCTACCCGGACTGCATCGGGTTTCGGAACGGGATGTGCCACCCGTTCCGACCGTTTAACCTGAATACCGGCCAGGAGATGGAGATCCTGGAGATCCCGCTCGCAATAATGGACCAGACACTGCTCTCATATATGCAGTTGAATATGGAGCAGGCCTGGGAACAGACAGAGCGCCTCCTCGATACCGTCGAACGGCATCATGGGGTGATCACCATCCTCTGGCATAATACACTCATGACCGGTAAACCGCTTCAATTCTACCGGAAGATCCTGGAGTACGGACATAAGAAGGGTGCCTGGATGGCGAACTGCAAAGAGATTGCGGTATGGTGTCAGAAGAGCGGCATATGGGCTCCCCCGACTGGCCCCAGAGTAACTTCCACCAATCCTCTTATCGGAACAGGCCCAACCGTTTCATCCAATCGATGTGCTCTGGAGGAATCAAACCCTGGATCATCCCCATGACCTCACTGCGAACCAGGGTATCGGTGAAGAAGATCAAGAGGTAGTAGGCAACCGTGGATATTCCTGCGATTCCGAGGAGGAGAAAGAACGGGAGTTCCAGGAACGCCGCAAGCACCAGAGGGAGGGAGACGAGGATGCTCAGCAGCAGGTGCCGGGTCAGGCTGAGAACGCTCCCCCGGTATCCCGCACCCGACTCCCGTATGAGGTAAGCACTCCTCACTCCCCACATGAGCATACCGCCGATGGAGAAGAGACTGAGGGTTAAGAGCGGGTTGCCGGAAGAGCCACCGACGGAGAAGACGACCACCCATGCGCACAGGGTCATGACCTCGAACAACAAAAAGGCCTTCTGCCTCTCCAGGACTCCGAACAAGGTTGTAATTGGTGAGACGATAAAGACGGCAAAGAGCCAGGGGGCAAGGATCCGCGCATAGGTGCCGGCGGTGAGCCAGTCTGCACCGAAGACAAAAGTGAAGAGATCCTCGGCAAGGATGATGAAGAGAATGAAGGGAAAGATCCCGACGGCGATGAGCCGCGTATGGACCTCCTGGACGACGGTCTGCACGCCCCCGGTCAGGTTCTTCTCCTCGCTTGCTTTCTGGTAGAATACCTGGGAGATAGCTGTCCCCACCATCGTCATGGGCAGCCTGACCGCCATCATGGCAAGGGCGTAGTAACCAAGGATGGTGGGGCTGAAGAAGTAGGCAAGCATGAAGGCCGGCAGCTCCCAGGACATGCTGTTTGCGAGGCTTGCGGTGTTCCCGTAGAGCGGGAACTCCCGGTACCGGACGGCAAGTTCCCTTATCCGCCTTGTCGAAACAGTTTTTAAGAGCGTGATATCCTCTTTCAATCCCTGGAGCATGAAGAGGACGGCGAGGGTCAGACCCACCACCGAACCAAGGATGAGGCCCAGGGGGGAGACAGTGATCAGCCCGCCCCCGATCTGGAACACCCGTGTCGAGACTGAATTCATAACGATTCCCCGGGAGAGAACGCCGTACCTCACCTTCCGGGAGAGCCATCCATTCAGGATCACGAAGAGACCACTGAAGGCGACGAAGATCGGGAGCCATATGAGATAATCAGCGATCAGCGGCATCTCGAAGAGCGCTCCGAACCAATCTGCAAACCCGATGAAGATTGCACCGGCTACGGTAGAGGTGCCCAGAATACAGACGATACAGAGCACGAAGACGTTCATGGAGTCCTCATCCTTCTCCGGCAGCATGATGACGTAGTGGTAGGAGAGAGAGGAGATGACCACGAGTACCGCGGCGATGGAGAGGAAGAGCTGGGCGACCCCGAAAAATTCCGGAGAGTAGATCCGCGTCACTACCGGGATGAGGAGGATGCCAACGACCTGGGCGATCATGGTGCCTGTCGTCAGTTTGAAGAGGTTGCTGAGAAAACTCGCCATTGGATCTTCGTGGGCACTACCAGCCCGGAGGCATTGATATAGGTTTCGCTCGAACACCCGGGAACTGGTTAAGAGATAGTGCCGCGGCTGTAGTAGTGGAGCATTTCACCTTACCTTGAGGGTGTGTGGGAGTGATCGCTGGTCTCACGCGAAGGCGCGAAGAGCGCGAAGGGGACCATATCGTCCAGAAACCGAACTTCGCGTCCTTCGCGCACTTCTGCGTGACGCAACAATCACATGG
>JGI24711J26586_10001574_pt1 | contig 17309 bp, 16 predicted proteins | sample BioPla3DNA1_FD_26586 | JGI IMG/M metagenome (IMG submission 26586)
ACGCAGAGGGTCAACGGTTCGAATCCGTTATCCTCCACTAAAAAAAATAGTAAAATATAATAACATTACATCACTACCAACCAATTCAATTAGCCAATCTGTCTTATAAAAAGATAATTCATTTTCAAAATAATGACAATTCTGTCTAAATTCTACCTTTTTAACCGCAAAAAATGCAAAGAAACTCTGCGGTAAAAAAATAAAAGAGAGGTAAATATTTAATTTTTATTGATTGAAACAAATAAAAGTATACTTTTGCAACGTTAAAAAAATAAAAATATTAAAAAAAAACTGTCCTAATAGAGGGGGACACTTAAAAAATAAGAGATAAATATGAAGAAGTTTATATTTTTTTCACTGTTTTTGTTGTTAGCTGTTACACTATTTTTTGTATATACTTATGCTTCTACAAATTTTGAAAAATATAAAACATATTATTTTCCACAGATAGAAACATATATGAAAGTTTATAAACCACTATTCAATAATTATGGATATATTGTTTTCAGCAAAGACAGTGTTTTTTCATTTTCAGAAAATAGTGATTTTGTAAGAATATACAAATCAGAAACAAGTTCGGTTGATTTTATTTTCAACCCTTTGGAAAATAAAAAAATTTATGTTATTGATAGGTGGAATAACACCAAAATCAATCAATCAGATTTTATTATAGAAAAAATCAACCGAACAGATACAACTTTTTTTAAACAAGAAAGTATCGCAGGAGCTAATACCCCAATATTAAAACCTAAATATTTTGAAGTTTTTATTGAAGATTATTTGCAATCAGTCTTTTATGTTGATTACAATATCAGTGAAAGTCCTATAAGAGCAAAATCAATTAAATAATTTATCAAAAAAAACCGGCAGTGTCCCATCTTATTTTTTTTAATTTCCTTAAATTTATTATAAAAAAGAGCAAGAAAATAAATAAAAGTATACTTTTGCAAAACGAAATAATATAAAAAATTAACCTACAACGCAACAAACTTGCAATACGCTGTGAACCAAAGTCTCCCCCTTTATTCGTGGGGCTGTTTGAATTTTACATTAAGGTACTCATGCTTTTCGCTTCGCTCCAAGTGGGGAGATTTAGAGGGGTATTAGGGGACGCTGAGGCTCTCGAAGCGTCAATTCGTAATTGTTCATTCTTTTTAACCGCAAAGAACGCAAAGAATTCCGTTCGTAAATTTCCACTAATTATTAATGTATAATAATGTGTCAAGTTTTTTCAGGACATGACACATGACATTTATTTCTAATTTCTAATTTCTAATTTCTAAATTTTTAACCGCAAAGGAAGTAAAGAAGCCTGTTCGAAAATTTTTTTAAGATATATTCGATATAGATACAATAATAAAGGCAGTTTGTCTGTTTTATAATAGTAAAATTGATATTAAAGTAATATAATTATATGAAAATTAAAAGATATGAATAGATTAATCCTAACTTTACTAATTGGAAATTTGCTACTTTTATCAGCTTGTACAAACAAAAAAACAAATCAAGAGGCACTACCACGTGTAGCAATTGCCGGAATTGCTATTGAGTCGAGTACATTTTCGCCTGGGATAACGCATGAAGAAGCATTTAAAGCGAGAATAGGCGATAGCGTATTTACTTATTATCCGTTTTTTGCTCCCGACTCGGGAATAATGGATAGAGCCGTTTGGTTTCCCACACTTCGCGGACATGCTATGCCGGGAGGAATAGTTACGCGTGAAGCGTATGAATCGCTTGTTACTAAAACACTAAGCATGCTTGAAGAGGCTCTTCCCTTAGACGGTATCTTTTTTGATATTCACGGAGCGATGAGTGTTCAGGGATTAGATGACCCTGAAGGCGATTTTTTAGTGAGAATAAGAGAGTTGGTAGGTACGGATGTACTGATATCTACTTCTATGGACTTGCATGGTAGCGTATCGCCACGATTGGCACAAAACACGGATTTGATAACTTGCTACCGACTTGCACCTCATGAAGATGCCATCGAATCCAAAAAAAGAGCGTTAACAAATCTTCTTGACAGATTGGAAAGCGGCAAAGGCAAGCCGGCTTATAAGGCGTGGATTCGTGTTCCTATTCTGTTGCCGGGCGAAAAAACAAGTACCCGTATAGAGCCGGGAAAAAGTTTGTATGAACAAATACCTACTGTAATCAACGAAGATGATGTTATAGATGCAGCTATATGGATGTCTTATCCTTGGGCAGACGAACCTCGTAATCATGGTGTTGTAATGGCTTATGGTGATAACAAAGAAGCCGTAGGCAAAGCTGCGGAAAAATTAGCGAAGTATTTTTGGGATGTTCGAGATAAATTTGAGTTTGTAGCACCGACAACTTACTTAGACGAGTGTATAAAAAAAGCTCTGCAAAGCGATAAAAAACCGTTTATTATCAGTGATATGGGTGATAACCCAACCGCAGGAGGAACAGGAGATGTTACTTGGACATTGACTGAGCTGTTGAAACATCCCGGACTCAATAAACCGAATGGAAAATCTTTGATATATGCTTCGATTGTCGGAGAAGAGTTTGTGAAAAAAGCGAAAGAAATTGGTGTGGGCGGTACTATCGAAGCTACAGCAGGTGCTGTGGTTGATAATAGATTTGCACCACCTGTGAAAATCAGCGGAACTATTACTGCCATTTACGAAGGACATCCAAATGCAAAAACCGAAGTTGTAGTGAAAAGTGGAAATATGTCGATTATTGTAACAGAAAAACGGATGGTTTATTCTTATGAAGAAGATTTTGTCAAATTGGGATTAAATCCGAGAGAAACCGATATCTTGGTTGTAAAAATAGGATACCTTGAACCCGAACTTTATAATATGCGTGGCGATTGGATTATGGCTCTTACACCGGGTGGCGTAGATCAGGATTTACTACGATTGAACTATAAGCGTCTTGTACGTCCTATTTATCCCTTAGATCCGGATATGGAAACACCTGATTTGAAAGCTCAATTCATTCCGTCTTCCGATAAAATAAAACGATAGTTGACATTACAGAAATAATCCGAAATTTAAAAACTTATTCATCGGATGACTCGGCGTTATCCGATGAATAGTTGTTGTAAAAAATTACACACTTTTTGGGATACTACCTTTATTTCCCTTTTTTCAATTCTCTTTCGATGGTAGTGATAAAATCGAAAGTTTTTTCATACATTTTTTGCGGTGTCAAATCGTTGTTGGGAGCAAATCGTACGTATTCGCAAAGGTTGAGTACTTCTAAAAAATCGTTGATATAAGTAGCGGAGAGTTTTCTTTCTTCCAATTTTTCTTTAGCAGTATCTAAAGATAGCTGTGCCAACGGAATATTGAATTTATCGCTTATATATCCCCATAAGGCTTTGGATATTTCCATGTAAAATTCCTCTTCATTATTAGTTGTCAGTAGTTTTTCGGCAGCTTGCAGACGTTTACGAGCCGTTTTCGATGCTTTTTTATCTTTGATGGCTACGCTATCACTACGTTTTTTTATTTGTTTTTTCAATATTAATAAAAAGACAATGAATAAGATAAGGGGGAGTGCAAATACGGTCCAATAGTAAGGAGATAAGATAAAAACGGGGGCTTGTTTTTGCAAAGAGAGATTGGTTTTTATAAAGCGTATATCCTTGCCGATAATTTGCACATTTTTCTTATTGTCCACACTGCTGTATTGACTTGATTGCGTCGTTCCTTTTTTTATTTTTAAATGATTTTCTGCTGTTTTTAATGTAATATATTGATTTTTAGCTTTATCGAAATAAGAAAAAGAAATAGCGGGAATGGTGAAATTGCCCGGATTGCGTGGAACAATGATGTATTCAAAAGTACGGGTTCCGCTAATGCCTTGCGGACTTTTATGAATATCGTCATTGATAATGGGCTCTTGTACGTCAAAATCGGATGAGAATTGAATCTCAGGAGCTTCAATGTGTTGAATATTTCCTTTACCACTGATGCTGACAGTGAAATTAGTGGCATCGTTGGTTGTTAATTCGCTTCTGCTCAATTTTGTACTTACTTTAAAGTTACCTACTAATCCGCTATTGTTAGCGGGTGCGTTCTTGGGTAATTCTTTAGCCGTCAATGTAATAGCGTTTGAAAGAATGGTCAACTCTCTGTTTTGCAGTCTTCCACCACCAAAAAACGGATTATTGAAAAAAGCGTCCCATGGGTCATTGCTTCTTTGGGCTTGCACTACTATTTGCACAACGGTTTGTATTTCTAAAGGTGTAATGGTAAGTTTTCCGCTTTTTTGAGGAAAGACAGCAAGAGAATAAATGTCAATTACCGTATATTGTGTTCCATTAATAGTTTCGGTAGTTTGAGGAGGTTCTACATTTCTATCCGTTAGTTCATAAGTCCAAAATCCGGAAGATGTCGGATTTTTACGAATAGATGCTTGATAACGTTGTACTTGAGCTGGTAAATATAATTTGTATCGCACAATTACTTCTTCTTCGACATAAGGGTTGGTATTGGAAACGAAAGCTTTAATAAAAAAATCTTTTTCATTGATTCCTTGACTTTGAGACGAAGGATTTTGCTTGTTTGCTTGTCCTGATGATTGAGTATTGTCCGCACTTACTCTGATTTGTAATTTATTTGAATGTACATTTTTCCCGTCAACGACAGCTACAGCAGATGGAATTTCAAAGGTTCCTTCTTTTTTAGCTCGTAAAACGTAAGTGTAAGAATAGTTTGAAGTAGATGTCATTTGTCCGTTGATAATCTGTATGCTCGAACTCGACGAAGTTTGCGGACCACCCAAAATATCGAAATCGGCTAAGTAGGGGAGGTTAATAGTGGCTTTTTCGCTACACGAATACGTAAGATTGAATTGTTGTCCTACTGCTACATTCGACGGTGCCGATGCTCTCACTTGGACGTTTTGTGCATATCCTGCTGTGAAAGTGAACAGTAAGAAAGTAAATAGTGCTTTTTTTATCGTTAATATCCACCTCATATTACCAGTCTTTTTCTTGTTTTTCTTTTTTCACTTTTCGCATTTCAGCTTCTTTTACTTTTTCTTGCGTACGCCTTTCGTTTTGCTGTAATGCGTCTAATTGTCGTTCAGTATCTTTGTTTTTCTGTTTGTTTTCTTCTCGTTTTTCTTTGTTTTTTTCTTTATTTTTATCTTGTTCTTGTTGTTGCTGTTGTTGCTCGTTTTTGTCTTCTTTTTTTTCTTGTTTGTCTTGTTGCTGATTTTGTTGTTGTTGCTGCTGTTGCTGTTGTTGCTGTATTGCCATCATTCGTTTAGCATACTCTAAATTGTATTTGGTATCTTTATCGGACGGGTTGATTTTTAATGCGTTTTTATAGGCATCAATACTTTCTTGGTATTTCTTTTGTTGCAATAGGCTATTGCCTAAATTATGATAGGCTTTGGCTTTTGTTTTTTTATCCATTGCATCCATACTGTTAATTTTATCGAATAAAGCGGCTGCATCTTCGTATTTTCCTTGTTTGTACAATGAAGATCCCAAATTGAAAATGCTTTTATAATAGTCGCTGTTTGAGGCGTTGGATTTCAGATAGGAAGTAGAGGCTTTTTCGTAGAGAGATTGGGCTTCTTGTTTTTTCTTTATACTTTCTATTTGGTTCAGTTCTTTGTTTTTTTGCTGTAATTTGTCGGCTTCTTTTTCCAAATCTTGAGCCTGAAAATATAATTTATTCCCTTTTCTTAAATGTTTTAGCTCATCACGTGTTTGTGCTTGTAAGCTGAAAATACCACAGAGGAAGACAATAAGGATACTACTTGCAATGCGTTTATTAATCCAAGAAAAATGAGATAAACGGATTATTTTCCTGTCATACAGTAAAGTTTCGATGATGAGTAAGAAAAATACTATCCATAGAGGGATATAGTAATAGTTATTGTATTTTGAGAAAATGACATCTTCGATTTCTTTTTTTTCTATTTTCTCTAATTCTTTGTATAACATATCAAAACCTACATTGGCGTTGGTGGCATGTATGTAAGTGCCATTGCCTGTTTTCGCTATTTCTTTTAGTAAATTTTCATTGAGTCGGGTCATTACCGTGTTTCCTTCTTTGTCTTTTTTATACACTGTTTTTCCACCTTGTGTTTTTACGGGAATGGGTACGCCCAAGCTGCTGCCGATGCCGATAGTGAAAGTGTTAATTCCTTGCTTATAAGCTGATTTTGTTATTTCAACAGCATCTTCTATATGGTCTTCGCCGTCTGAAATAACGACGATTACCTTATTGGTTGCTGATTTTTGAGGTGTTTGATTGGCTTTTTGATGGGTAAGCATAGAACTTGCTGCCAAGTCAATTGCCGTGCCGATATCAGTGCCTTGTGTGTTAATAGATTGCGTAGATACATGACTGATAAAAGTTTTTGCAGCTGCATAGTCGGAAGTGATAGGAAGTTGCACAAAGGCTTTTCCGGCAAAAACAACCAAGCCGATTCTATCGCCTTTCAGTTTATCTATAAACGAAAGCATGGCTCTTTTAGCGGCTTCTAATCGGTTAGGACTCAAATCTTGAGCCAACATGCTGTTCGATACGTCTAAGCAAAACATCACATCTATTCCTTTGCGTTTTCCTTTTTCCACACTTGCACCTAATTGAGGATTAGCCAAAGCAAAAACTAAAACTATGTAAATCAAGCATAATAAAATGAATTTTAATGTTTTAACTCGATTCGACATATCGGGAAACATTGTTTTTAATAAGGGATAATCGCCATAAGTAGTCCATGTTTTTTTTTGTTTCAAACGGACATAAATATACAATGCTATTAACAAGGGTATTAATAGCAATGCATATAAAATATATTCATTTTCGAATCGAAACATACTTATAAGATTTGTTATTTAAAACGAATGATTTAAAAAAATATTTTTCAGATATTTTCTATCTTGAAAATTATTTGATTAATTTCACTAAATATTGACCGTAACCACTTTTTAGTAATGGTTTGGCAATTGCTTGTAATTGTTCTTTATCGATAAATCCTTGTTGGTAGGCAATTTCTTCGATACATCCGATTTTAAGTCCTTGTCTTTCTTCTACTACTTGTACAAATATCGAAGCTTCGATAAGCGATTGAAAGGTACCCGTATCTAACCATGCCGTTCCTCTTCCTAAAATAGAAACGTTTAAAAGTCCTTTTTCTAAATAATATTTGTTTACATCTGTTATTTCGTATTCGCCTCTTGCACTTGGTTTTAGATTTTTAGCAACTTCAATTACGCTATTGTCGTAGAAATACAAACCGGGTACTGCATAATTGGATTTAGGACGTTGGGGTTTTTCTTCAATTGACAAGGCTTTAAACTGACTGTCGAATTCGACGACGCCGTATCGCTCCGGATCATTGACATGATAAGCGAAAACAATACCGCCTTTGGGTTGATTGCATGATTTAAGGGTTTGTTGTAATCCGGAACCGTAAAAAATATTATCGCCAAGAATTAAGCACACATCGTCGTCTTTGATAAATTCTTCGCCTAACACAAAAGCTTGTGCTAATCCATTGGGGATAAGTTGCTCTTTATAACTGAACGAACATCCTATTTGGCTTCCATCGCCTAATAATTTTTGAAAATTAGGTAAGTCGTAAGGTGTCGATATGATTAATATTTCTCGTATATTACTTAGCAATAATATGCTTAAAGGATAATATATCATTGGTTTATCGTAGATTGGCATTAATTGCTTGCTACATGCCAATGTGAGCGGATGCAAGCGTGTGCCGGCACCACCGGCTAAAATAATCCCTTTCATAACGTTATGTTTTTATTTAAATGGTCATAATTTCTTTTTCTTTCACTTCTATGTATTTATCTACTTTTTCGATAAATTCATCTGTGATTTTTTGAATGGTTACTTCTGTTTTTTTAATTACATCTTCAGGAAGTCCGCTGTCTTTTAGTTCTTTAATTGTGGTGTTAGCCGTTCTGCGGGTGTTGCGAATAGTAACTTTTACTTGTTCGCCTTCTTGCTTCACCTTTTTCACTAATTCTTTTCTTCTTTCCTCTGTTAATGTGGGAACAATTACGCGTATTACTTCTCCATTATTTTGAGGATTAAAACCTAAATTGGCAGCCATAATTGCTTTTTCGATAGGGGTAATCATGCTTTTTTCCCATGGTTGAATCATGATTTGTTTAGGGTCGGGAATGCTAAGACTTGCCACTTGTGCTATGGGTGTCATAGTGCCGTAGTAATCTACTTTAACGCTGTCTAACATTTTAACGTTGGCTTTTCCGGCACGAATTTTATCCAATTCCTTTTCGAAAAAAACGAGGCTGTTTTGCATAGATTCCTGCATTGTTTCAATGCATAGTGTGATATCGTCCGACATATTATTCAATTTTATGATTTATGATAAATTTTCATTTTGATTGAGTTTCTCTTTGAGAGCTTCTAGTTTTTTTTCCTTTTTTTCCAATCGCTTGATTTCTTTTTCAACAATAGATTTGTTCCATTTAAAAGCAAACAGATAATGTGCTATGATGAAAAGTAACCAAAACAAAGTAATAGCCAATGTTAAGAGCAAAAAAGTATTGTCTTCTTTTCCGGCAAATAAAAAATACCATATCAACCAGAAAAATAGGATTACTAATAAATAAATAGATAAATGAATGCGAAAAGCCGCTCTTTTCTTTGCTATTTTATACAGCTTTTTTTCATCATCTTTTTGCTCTGATAATATATTGAGAGTGTCTTTGTTTTCCATACAATTTTAATTTGAAATTAATGTTCCAATTTTTTCGCCTTTTAATATTTTGCTTAAGTTATCTTTTTGGTTCATATTAAATACTACAATGGGTAAATTGTTTTCTTTGCATAACGTAAAGGCAGTTAAATCCATAATGTTTAAGCCTTTATCATAGGCTTCGTTAAATGTTAATGTGTTGAATTTCACAGCATCATTATGTTTTTCAGGGTCTTTGTTATACACACCATCCACGCGTGTGCCTTTTAAGAGTAGGTCGGCTTTGATTTCTAAGGCACGTAAAGCACCCGTGCTGTCGGTAGTGAAAAAAGGATTGCCCGTACCTCCGCCCATAATTACAACATAATCGTTTTTAAGGTATTCGATAGCTCGTTGGCTGCTCATCTTTTCGCATAAAGGATCAATAGCTAAGCCCGATAAAACAACAGCCTTGACGTTAATTGATTGCAACTCGGATTCTAAAGCCATGCTGTTGATAACTGTGGCTAACATGCCCATATAATCGCCTTGAATGCGGTCGTGTCCTTGTGTTGCTCCTTGAACGCCTCTGAAAATATTGCCTCCGCCTATTACCACACCGATTTGTAATCCTAAATTATAAGCAGTTTTAATTTCAGAAGCATAGAAATGCAATGCTTCTTTGTTGATACCGTAAGCTTCGCTGCCCGACAAAGATTCACCGCTAATTTTTAATAAGACTCTTTGATATTTCATAGTTAAATATGAGTATTTTAGATACTAAAAAATAAAAAACGTTAACAAGTTACAAAAATACATAAAAATATATTGTAAATGTAAGTTTTTTCAAATTTTAAAATTTTTTAAAACAGCGAAAGTTGTGTTTTATCTTCTTTAAGAGGATAAAAAACACCGATAATAATAAATGGGTTATGTCCTACATTATGAAATTTTTGAGTAGTGCCAAGGAAAAAATGTAAATCGCATTTACTTACCATGTAGTCAAAATATTTTTCTTTTACTTTTTGACAGGCTAATTCTTCATTACCATTTTCACTTTCTAAGCAATTCCAGTATAAAGCACCTAGTTCCCAATCTTCTACCATTAAAGTACGTTCTTTATTATCTTTAGTAGTAAAAACGTAAGAAAATTTATAAGGTAGTTTTTTTGCTACTTAGAATATTCTTTTGGTTTCTTCATTGTCAAATAAATTACCTTGGGCTTGTTTTGCAATAATAGCATCAAGTTTGTTTTTATCCCATTCTCTTTCACACGGTTCCCATATAAAGTCTATGACTTTTTGAGGTTTGAGTACAGCTAAAGATGTTCCAATGTTTGTGTCTTTTGCTTCTTTAATCAAAACCGACATATCAGTATAAACATTTTTAAGAGCAATTTCTTTTCGAAGTGTCCAGTTTTTCGTAGTAGGAACAATTTCGCCAATAATAATTTCTTTGTCCAAATCTGCCGGGCGATAACTTTCTTTTCTGAAATCTTTTGTGTTACGGACAATATCCATTTCTATCCATTGCCATTTTTCATAGCGGTCGGCATATTTTAGTTTTCGATACGGGACAGGATATATTCTAACCCACGAACCGTCTTCTCTAAAACCGGCAGTGCAAACCAACTCGTTATAAGTGGTGGAAAGCGTAGGATATGTTTTCACAGATATAAGAATGCGGGTAAGAGTCATGAATTTACAAGTATTTTAATTGGTAGTCAGTGTCGGGTAATTGCATTAGAGCATTGGTTACACAAGTACGATGACATTGTTTTGGGTCTTTTTCAAAGCAAGTAAGAGCTACTCGTTTACCTTTATCCAACAAATTGCGAATAACGAGTAGCGAAGCCTTATTTTCTTTTAAAGTTGTTTTTTCATACTCTTGAAATAGAATGTCGTAATCTGCTTGTGTATGTAGTTCTTGCCGTTTGTCAGAAACAATACCTAAATCAGGAATGTGAATATATTCAATATCAACGCTTTTACATGCTAATTCAAGAGTTTTTTTAGAAAAACCGTATTTTTGACTATAAGCATTTTTCCGAACATCGCAAAGCACATTTACATCATTAATTATTAGCTTGTTTATATAGGTTTCAAGAGAAATGCCTTCGTAACCGATAGTGAAAAGTTGTTTTTCGGAATAATGTTGCTTTTGTAGCTCAATAGCATTAAGTTCTGTACTGTTTAACAAATTTTCGGCAATAACACTTTTTATAGCATAATAGGGATATTGACGATAAGTATAACGAATTAATTCTTTTTGGCTCAAATTTCCAAACTGTTCTTTTATATCAAGAAGACTTTTTCTATCTTCCGGTTTGAGTGTATTAATAAAATTGTCGTTTTTTGTTAATTCGAAAAACCTAACTTTTTTTATTTCTGTTATTTTACAATAGCCGTAATTGGTAAGTGTCGCAACATCTTGGTTGGCTTGAAACGAAAAACAGCCATAGCGATACGGAATAAAATCAAATGACTTTGTTTCCTGTTTACGAGTGAACAAAAATAAGTATTTTTGAAATTGTTTGGCGGTAAGTTGCCCATCAAACACACTCAATAAAGCTAATATTATCTTTCTTCTGTAAGACATATCTCATTGCAAAAATACATAAAAATATACTGTAATTGTAGTTTTGAAAAATATTTTTTGAAAAACTAGTGTTTTTAATCTATCGTTCTTTCCTGCTTTTGCGTTTTTTTTAAGAAAACAAAAAAAGAGAAGTCTTAATCGGCTTCTCTTTTGTAAATTAGGAATATTTCCAATTTATAATTTAGCGATAACAGCGTCTGTCATTTGCACTGTTGATGCAGCGCCTTTGTGTATTACATCGGCAGAACCGCTCATTTTCATCATATCGTATGTGCGTACTTTTCCTTCTTCAATTACGTCTGCTATTGCTTTTTCGATACGTTTTGCCAATGTTTTTTCGCCTATATATTCTAACATTAAGCAGGCAGATAAGAACATGGCAATAGGATTCACTATCGACACTTCGTAATCGGCATACTTAGGAGCTGAGCCATGGGTAGGTTCAAATACGGCAACGCCTTTTTCTCCAAATTGAGCTGAACTTGCAAAACCCAATCCTCCGACTAAGCCGGCAAAGCCGTCGGAAAGAATATCGCCGAACATATTGCTCGCAACAATAACGTTATAATTTTCAGGATTTTTTGTCATCCACATCATTTGTGCGTCAATATTGGTGTCCCATACGGAAAGTCCCGGATAATCTTTTTTAGCAATGTCTTGTGCTAATTTTAACATCATACCGGAAGTTTCGCGAACCACATTGGGTTTTTCACAAACGGTTATTCCTTTGTATCCTCTTTCTTTTGCATAATCAAAACCGGCACGTAAAATGCGTTCCGTGTATTTTTTTGTTAAAATACGTGTTGAGATAAAGACTTCGTTACGAGGATGTGAAGAAAAATTATCTACAAATTTCTTATGTGTGCATAATGCATCCCACACAATATCGGGAGCATTGCTCCATTCAATACCGCCGTATAAGCCTTCCGTGTTTTGGCGAAATACGACTACATCAATAATAGGTTCACTATAACCGCCGTCGGCAGTTCGACGAATGAAATTCAAAGGATTTCCTTTGAATGTTTTGCAAGGACGCATACATATATCCATTTTAAAATGCTGACGCATTGTTACAATAGGACTATAATATACTAATCCTTTGTTTTGCAGTTCCGGAATGAGTTCGGCGGCAGCTCTGTCTTTGGGTTTTGATGTGATAGCACCAAACAAGCCGATTTTATGTTTTTCTAATAAATCGATTGTCCTATCCGGAAGTGGATTGCCTTCTTTACACCAAAATTCCCAGCCTATATCCGCATGTACATAATTCGCATCAAATCCTGCTGCATTTAACAAACGAATGCATTGTTCCATTACTACTTTGCCTATTCCGTCGCCGGGCATAGTTACTATTGTTCTCTTAGCCATGTTGAATTGTTTTTATTTATGTTAAATTATTTTTTCAGCAAAATTATAAAATATATCAATTACAAAGAGTGAATTGAAAAAATATTTTTTTATAATATGATAAATTATTGTGTAACTAATCGATAAGTGTCTAATGCAATGACCATTTCTTCGTTAGTTGTTACGGACAATACTTTCACTTTGCTCTTAGGAGTCGAAATTACGCCGTCAACGCCTACGTATTCTTTGTTGGCTTTTTTATCGAATTCGATGCCGAGATAATCCATATCTTCGAATATGGCTTCACGCATAAACCAAGCATTTTCGCCTATTCCGCCTGTCATAGCAATGATATCCACTCCGTTCATAGCGGCAGCATAAGCACCGATGTATTTTTTTACTCTATATGCAAACATATTGAAAGCATGAGTAGAACGCACGTCGCCTTCATTTTTCCCTGCATAAATATCACGCATATCGGATTTGCCGCCGGAAATTCCGCACAATCCCGATTGTTTATTGATTAGCTTATTCATTCCTTTATAATCTAATTTTTCGGATTCGGCTATGTATAGCAATGCACCTAAATCCAAATCGCCGGTGCGAGTGCCCATTATCAAGCCTTCTACCGGTGTGAAGCCCATAGAAGTATCAACCGATTGACCTTTCTTAACGGCACAAACGGAAGCACCGTTTCCAAGATGGCAAACGATGATTTTTTTATCTTTCCAATTTTCACCTATTAATTCGGCAGCTTTCGGAGCCACGTATTTATGACTTGTTCCGTGAAAGCCGTAGCGACGTATTTTTTTATCGGTATAATATTCATAAGGAATGGCATATAAATAAGCATGTGGGGGCATGGTATGATGGAAAGAAGTGTCGAAAACACCCACTTGTTTTACATTGGGTAAAATTTCTTTCATTACTTTAATTCCTAATAAATTGCCCGGATTGTGAAGAGGTGTAATGGCACATAATTTGTCTATTTGCTTCATTTCTTCGTCTTCTATAATTGCACTTTCAGAAAAATACTCTCCGCCGTGAGCCACTCTATGACCGCATGCGCCTATTTCGTTAATGCTCGAAATAATGCCGACTTTGCTGTCGGTAAGTGTTTTGAGTAGTAAATTAATGCCGACGGCATGGTCTGCTATCGGTAGTTGTCGGTAGTACTTTTCTTTATCTTTTGGTTTATGAGTAAATTCACCCATTTCCAATCCAATACGCTCGATTAAACCTTTAGCCAATAATTCGGCATTATTAGCCATATCTATCAATTGATACTTAATAGACGAGCTTCCGCAATTTAAAACTAATATCTTCATTCTTAATTATTATTTTTTATAAAATTGTTGATTATTTACTAAATTGCAAAATTACATGATTATTTTGAATTTTTACAGTAAGAATTCATATTTAAACGAAAAAATATATAACTTTGCATTTATTATATTTACTAAAATTGAATAAGGAATGAAAACGTTTTCTGATATACGTCAATTGGCATTTATTTTTACTATTTCTCTTTTTTCTATTGTTTTAATCAATTGCACCGGTGGCGGAACTCAAGGCAGAGGTTTGATGTCTTCATCGGGGAGGTCGGGAGAGTTGTTGGTGGTATGTACGAATAGTCAGTGGAAAGGAGTCTTGGGAGATAGCTTACAAGCTATTTTTATGCGGTCGTTAGAGTTTTTGCCTCAAAACGAACCTCTGTTTAATTTATCTCACATTGATAACGAAGGATTTACCCCTATTTATCAAAAACAACGTAATATTTTGCATCTCAATATCGGCAGTGAGTTTACGACAGCAAGTGTTAAGGTGATAAAAAATAAATGGGCTAGTCCTCAATTGATTGTTTATATAGAAGTTGCCGATGAGGAAGAGGCAATGCGTTTATTATCCGAAAGGAAAAACACCATTACCGATTTCTATTTAAATTCTGAAATTAAACGTTTTCAAAGAGCGCAAAAATCGCAGATAGACAATAGTATACATAAAAAAATAGAGCGTAATTACTCTTTGTCGATGGTGGTGCCGCAGGGGTTTATTGTAGCAGTGCAAAACGATGAGTTTTGTTGGTTACGTAAAGAAACAAAGTATTGGGGGCAAAGTGTGCTTATGTATGTGCAAAACTATTCCGATACCAATATGTTTTTACACTCTCATATTGTGTCTTTAAGAAATCAAATGACGAAAAAGTATGTATTCGGAAGTGTTGACAGTTCTTATATGATAGTGGAAGAAAAATACATTCCGCCTCAATCGGAAAAAGTGAACTTTAATGATTTATACGCTGTTAAAACACAAGGAATATGGAAAATGCATGGCGATTTTATGGGAGGTCCTTTCATCACTTATACCATTCTTGATGCAAAAAGGAAGAGAGTTGTAACGCTCGACGGGTTTTTGTATGCTCCTACGGATGATAAAAGAGATTTACTTCGACAGATAGATGCCATTTTGTTGTCAACTCGGCTAATAGAATAATATGTGGATACGTAGATTGTTTTTATATATACCTTTACTATTTTTGACACTTAATGTGTTTTCGCAAGTCTATACGCCACCTTTGCGACTTGAAATAGAAGTGCCTTCTATGGATTTTTCTTTTCAGGTTATTCCTTTAGGAAAAAACGGAGTGGCATTGCTGTATGAAACGGATATAACAGAAAACAAACGAAAAAAATGGAGCATCGTTTTATTCGATACCAACTTGCAAAAAACGGCTACCACTGATATTTGGCTAGAAAGAAATTTGGGCGTAAAAGTTATTAATACGGATAAAGAAAGTTTTTATATTTGCTTTCAAAAATTTGACCGACGAACGACAATGTACAACACCTATATTGTTCAGTATTTCATTGCTGATAAAAAAGCAAAAGTATATGCTATCAATGTAAGGGACAAAGAAACCGTATTCGATTTACACATTCTTGACAACACTGTTTTTTACGCTACTAATTTCAATCATAACGTGGAAGTCTTTGCGTTGAATCTTAAAACTTTAAACTCTGTTCCTTTATTTAAAGAAGGAGCAAAAGATATCGCTATGTTTCATTTTTTCTATAGGGACACCAATAGTCGAAGCCTTTGGACAGCCGTTACGCTTTATAGTAAAAAAACATCGCCCGTGCTTAACTTATTACAATTACACGGCGACGGAACTGTTTTGCAAAATATAACAATTCCATTTGCAGACGATTACTTCCTGAATTCCTGCCAAATGACCATTGTTGACAAAAATAAGTTGCTGTTAATAGGAGCGTATATTAATAAAAATGAATTAACTGCTAAAACTAACAACATAATTAATAGCGGCATTTTTTCGGCTATTGTTTCCAATGGGGAAATAAAAAAATCGAATTATTTTAATTTTGTATTGTTAAGCAATCAGTTGAAGAAAGGCAAAATTGCGTCGGATGAAAAAAAGAATGTTTCTTTGAATTTGCAGTTGATAATGGACAATATAGTCCATAACGATAGTATGTATGTAGCTATAGGTGAAGTGTTTTATCCCGAATACCGCCAAGAGTACGCTGCCAATTACGGCATGTACGGTTATACATCGGCACCTACTACCGTATTTGCAGGCTATCGTTATCAAATTGCTTATGTGCTTACTTTTGATAAAAATGCCGACTTGATTTGGAACACACAATTTCAATACAATGACGTATTGGTAAGTAATTTAAAAAATATTTTACACGCTTATATTGATGATAACAACGATGTGGTATTGTTTTACGGCATTAGAGGAGAAGTCATTTCAACCGTTTTGAATCATGCCGATGTAGTACAAGCAACAGAAAGTATTCCCATTGAAATGTTATCGCCGGCAGATAGGATAATTACCCACTATTCTTCGACCTTTAGAAATTGGTACGCTAACAATTTTATTTATTACGGTTACCAAACGATATCGGGGAAAAAAACAAATAAAAAGTATGCAAAAAAAAGACAAGTGTTATTTATAAATAAATTGGCATATAGATAAAATTAAAAAAAAGTTAAAAAATTAAAAATAATAGTGTTTTATTAATTTTTTTTATATCTTTGCACATTAATATAAGGTAGGGATAAAAACAAAATTATGGAGTTGTGAGAAAAGCTATTAATAAAAATATGTTTTTGTCATACAGTATATTAACTAAGGTTTTAGAGGGAAAGTTTACAAGGGGTTTTGAAACGGGAGAAGCTTTAGCATGAGCATTGAAAAAGGAAAAATATGATAAAAAAATATAACTTAACATTAAAATTTACGTATAACATTAAAAATTAATAATATGGAATTAGAAGAAAAAGACAAATTAGAATATCTGTCACCTGAAATACAGGTTATTGAGGTAAATGTAGAAAAAGGATTTGCAAGCTCACTGCCAGGAGGTAATCCGGATGAGGAAGAATTTTAAAATTATAAGCAATATACAACGAATATGCCTTTTTTAATACACATTGTAAGGTATGTGAGTTTTGTATTAAGCATTAAAAAATATAAATATTATGAAAGTGATGAGAAAATTATTAATGATAGTTGTAGTTTTTGCTGTTATGAGTAGCCTCCAAGCACAAAGCGTCAGTTATTGGGATGGGAGTAGTGCCAGTATATGGACAAATGGTACCGGCAGTAAAGGAATGCCTTATTTGATTGAAAGTGCGGAACATTTAGCCTATTTAGCCCAAAGTGTCAATGCAAA
>JGI24711J26586_10001578_pt1 | contig 17276 bp, 19 predicted proteins | sample BioPla3DNA1_FD_26586 | JGI IMG/M metagenome (IMG submission 26586)
AAAAAGACCCTTGCTTAAGAAAATTCTTAAACAAAGGTCTTGCTTCCTGGTTACAGGTAGTTGGCCGGGTTTCCCGTATTGACGACCAACTGCTTAATAGCTACTCCCCTTTTATGTTTAAAGTATACAACAAGGAAAAAACAAATGCAAGGATAATTTTGGTTTAAGCTAATTTTGATTAAGTTCTTTCCTTTGTATTTCTTTTCAAATAGTCTATAATAGAATAGTCATATAAAAGTGGGGGAAAGAAATGAGTATTAAATTTTGCTCGCTGGCAAGCGGGAGCAGTGGTAACTGCCAGTATGTTGAAACAGAGAATACAAGGATTATAATAGATGCAGGTTTTAGTGGGAAGCGGGTAGAGGAGTTATTATCCGGAATAGGTGTGAGGCCGGACTCTTTAGACGGAATATTTGTCACCCATGAGCATATAGACCATGCCAAGGGCGTAGGGATAATATCAAGGAGATATAACCTACCCATATATGCCAACTCAGATACTTGGATNGGGATGGAAAATATTATTGGCAAGGTTAAGGAAGAGAATATTAAAATCCTTGANACAGATAAATATTTTGAGCTAAAGGATATGACCATCTATCCCTTGGGTGTATTTCATGACGCCTTAGATCCTGTTGGCTATATTATCTACAATAAAAATAAGAAAATAAGTATAGTTACCGATACAGGATGGGTAAATAAGAATATGATGGATAAGATTAAGGGGTCAGATCTATACCTAATAGAATCCAACCACGATGTCCAGATGTTGAAGGAGGGGAGCTATCCCTGGCCCTTGAAACAAAGGGTCCTAAGCACTAGAGGGCATTTGTCCAATGATGACTGTGGTAGGATAATGGGAGAAATTCTTACTGGCCAGGGGGAAATAGTCCTCCTGGGGCACTTAAGCAAGGATAATAATAAGCCTGCCTTGGCCTTAGAAACAGTGGGAAATAGTATAAAAGATCTAGGTATAGATATAGATAAGGATATTGTACTGGGGCTTTCNCATAGGGATAGGTCAACAGAGGTTTTCGATTTGAGCAAGTAGCTTTGGGGGGTAGGGCAGTGGATAATAACAATTATGACTCTTATTATTACCACACTTATACTAGGCCACCTAAGAAGAAGAGGGGGTTTTTCTCCTATGTTTTAGTTGCCTTGATATCTGCNATAATTGGGGGGATAATTTCTGCCTATATAGCACCCACCTACCTATATGGTAAAATCCTACCTACACCTGAGATTTTTCAGAATCTAGCTGGGGACAATCAAAGGATTAATCAGGTCTATATTACTCCAAATGATGAGATGACCTCAGTAACAGCAGTAGCCAAAAAGGCCATTGGCTCTGTCGTAGGCATCACNACAGTAGTGGTTACCAGGGATTGGATTTGGGAGAGGGCAGAGGAAGGAGTAGGCTCCGGGGTAATNGTTGATAAGAATGGCTATATCTTGACTAACTCCCATGTAATAGGCGATGGTAGGGCAAGGAGTATCAATGTCCTATTTGAAAATGGAGATACCGTTGAGGGCCAAGTATTGTGGTATGATGCAGTTCTAGATTTGGCCATAGTAAAGGCAGAGGGAAGGAACCTCCAGGCAGCAGAGTTTGGTGACTCTGATAATCTAGTAGTAGGGGAACTGGCTGTAGCCATAGGGAACCCCTTGGGTCTAGATTTTCAAAGGTCTGTAACATCTGGAGTTATTAGTGGCCTCCACAGGTCTATTAGGGTGGATGACTACAATGTGATTGAGGACTTATCCAGACGGATGCATCCATTAATCCAGGAAACAGTGGTGGACCCTTGCTAAACAGTGCTGGAGAGGTTATAGGAATAAATACAGCCAAGATTAAGACCGGGGAGGGCTTAGGATTTGCCATACCTATCAACCTGGTCAAACCTATAGTTGAAGAGGTAATCGAAACAGGTGAATTTACCAATGTATATATAGGATTTAATGGTAGGCAGGTTGGAGTATATGAGAGACAGGTTGGAGTAGATTTAGATGTAGACTATGGGGTAGTGGTTTTGGAGGTAATACCTGGCTCATCGGCAGCAGAGGCTGGGTTAAAACCCCTAGATGTTATAGTTGCTATAGATAATAAGCCAGTTGAGACCATGGCCGGTTTGAGGAAGATTCTCTACAAGTACAGGCTTGGGGATAGGGCTAGCTTGCGGATAATAAGAAATGGTCAAGAGATGGATGTGGATATAATATTTAAGGACTTCTAGATAGGATTAATCTTAAAGGGGTACATACCTAATATGATAGGAGGAGATTAATCAATGACAGATAGAAGAGAAAATATATTTACCATGAAGGGTAATCCAATTACCTTGCTTGGAAGGGAAATAAAGGTAGGAGACCAGGCACCAGACTTTACTGTATTAAGGAGTGACTTAAGCCCCTTTAGCTTAAAGGATGCAGGAGACAAGATAAAGATTATTTCTGTGTTACCATCCCTTGATACAGGGGTATGTGAAATGCAGACCATTAGCTTTAATGAGATGGCAGCAGACTTAGGAGATGTGCTTATCTTGACCATATCCGTGGACCTGCCTTTTGCCCAAACAAGATTTTGTGGAGCCCATGGAATTGACCAAGTTATTACCCTTTCAGACCATAGGGAGTTGTCCTTTGGATTAAACTATGGTTTTGTGATAGNGGAGCTAAGGTTACTCAGTAGGGGTGTAGTGGTCCTGGATAGGGATAATACAGTTAGATATGTGGAATATGTCAAGGAGGTTGGCTCTCACCCAGACTATGATAGGGTTCTGGAAGAGGTAAAAAAACTAGTCTAAGCTAGGATTTGGGATACAGATACGGATATCTGTATCCTTTTTTATATGAGTTCTTCCTCATAATTCTCCAATATTTCCCGGGAAATATTAATAATTGAGCCTGGTTAATGTAAATTGTCGATTGCTTGAGTATGGATTTTCTTATCTTAGGAGATTATATATTTAGTTAAGTGTACTTAAGGTGATACAGAATTAGACAGTTTGGACTATCCCAATATGTTATAATAAAGGAAATAAATTGAAGGTAGGTTAATAATGAACATCAATATTATAGCCGTCGGAAGGATTAAGGAAAAATATATCCAGGAAGGGATTAGGGAGTTCTCAAAGAGACTATCCAGGTACTGTAATCTGAGAATAATTGAGGTCATGGATGAAAAGGCACCAGAGAATTTATCTGATAGGGAGATGGATTTGATAAAGAAGAAGGAGGGGGAGAGGATCTTAGCCAAGATTCCCCAAAATTCCTTTATTATTTCCCTGGAAATAAAAGGTAAGGAAATATCCTCAGAAGAATTGTCGATAAAGATGGAGGAGATCATGATAAGTGGAATAAATGATATCACCTTTATAATAGGGGGATCACTAGGTTTAGCGAATGAAGTCAGCCATTTAAGTGACTATAAGCTATCCTTTTCTAAGATGACCTTCCCCCATCAATTGATGAGACTGATTCTTTTGGAGCAGATCTATAGGGGTTGGAGAATAATGAAAAATGAACCCTATCATAAATAACAAAATTTTCGCCTTTAATACTATTAACTAGAAAGCAGAGTGATAGCATGAATAAAAATTGTTTTGTCTCATGGAGTGGTGGAAAGGACTCATGTCTTGCCTTATATAAAGCTATAGAGCAAGGGTATAAACCAAAGAGGTTACTCACAATGTTTAGTATGGAGAATGGAATAAGCACAGCTCATAGGTTGAAGGAAGAGATTATNCAAGCTCAGGCTGCAGCTATAGGGATAGAATATACAATTGGCAAGGCCTTATTTGATGATTATGAAGAGGTTTTTATTTCAAATATAAANTCATNTAGGGACCAGGGCATCAAATATGGTGTTTTTGGAGATATAGATATCTTAGAGCATAGGCAGTGGGAGGAAGATGTNTGTAGGAAGGCTTCTGTTGAAGCAGTATTGCCACTGTGGGAAAGGGATAGAGAGGAAATCGTGAAAGAGTTCATCAGTTTTGGCTTTAAAGCTAAAATCGTATTAGTAGATGCTTCGATGCTGGATAAGAGATTTTTAGGACAGGACTTAAGTTATTCGCTATTGAAAGAAATTGAGGAGTCTGGAGCTGATGTATGTGGAGAAAATGGGGAATATCACACAATAGTCTATGATGGACCAATTTTTATGAAGCCTGTTGATTTAAGGTTTGGGAGGGAAGTAATTCCTGTTGGTGATAGATGGGCTCAGATTAATGTAGATGTGACAAAAGAACAGGTAAACCCTAGTTAAAGTGATACGGTAAGCCCTATCATAAGTAGGAATGTAGGATTTAATTTAGTACATATATTTAGTAAGTGTGTAACTAGTAGGAGAATAGAACTGATTAGAGGAGGATTATCATGGAAAAGGAAAAATTTGTACCTGAAATCAAATCAGAGCTCAGGTCTGGGATGGTCAAGGTGCCTGAAGTAATCTATAAGGCCAGTGGAATTAACTTCCTTGGAAGGAGGATAAAGTCCATCCTATTTTCAACTGATGTGGCCCTAATTAAGAACAATAATGCCAACTCCATAATTGCTGTTTATCCATTTACCCCCCAACTGTCCATAATCCAATCCATCATAGATGTTGCTCCTGTCCCAGTTTTTGCAGGTGTAGGAGGAGGTCTAACCACTGGGAAAAGATCAATAGCCATAGCCCTACAGGCTGAGCTCTTAGGGGCCTATGGGGTAGTTGTTAATGCTCCAACCAAGGTAGATGTGATTGAAGAAATGAATAAAACCATAGACATCCCCATAATTGCTACTGTAGTAACAAGTGGGGACAACTATAAGGCCAAGATAGAAGCAGGAGCCAGGGTTCTAAATGTCTCTGGAGGAGCCAATACCGTAAAAATCGTAAAACAAATAAGGTCTGAGCTAGGTAGGGAGTTTCCTATTATCGCAACGGGTGGACCCACTGATGAAACAATACTGGAAACTATAGAGGCAGGAGCAAATGCCATCACCTACACTCCGCCCTCATCAGCAGAAATCTTTACACAAGTAATGAAAAAATATAGGAATGAACTGTAAGATTCTATGTTTTAAAAACAGTAGTGTGAGATAAAAGTTTATTTTAGGAGAATTTTTTATTATATTCTATCTTATGAGGTGTCATTATGGAGAAAAAAATGAGAAGAAGTATGTGGATATGCCTGGCCTTAATATTTGTCCTAGGTATCGCCTCCTTTATTTCATATAGTAGTTTTAATGTAATAAATCCCTTCGTAACTACTAGTGGACTAGCTCAGATTTTTTTAACGGATAAAGACTATGTCCAGATACAGGAATATCCTAAGGTCATCCTGGCCAAACCAAACTTTTCCTTGCAGGTCTATATGGAGGGTTTGGGTTTCCAAGAGGATATAGAAAATCAAATGGGTGCCTTGCATAGGTTTAATAATGATGTTTCAAGCCAATACATCAGATACTCAAGAAATAGGCACTTTTCAAAATGGATCTGGCAAGAATAAGGCTGCCCATTAGGGCAGCCTTAGTATTATGTCGCTCTTTTCTTTAATCTTCAACTCCTGGAAATATTCATTTTCCTTGGGTATCCATTCCTTGATAAATCTAGCTAGTAAGGCTTTGCCACTTCTATTGGCTATTCTCTCAAGTTGAGTCTTCTCGTCTACATCCAGGAAAATCTTTAAATCATAGATATCTATAAAATTAGGGTGCATGGAGTAAACACCCTCGATGATATTTAACTTCTTAGGCACAACCAGTTGAGCCTTCTCAAGTTTAAGGGTCCTGCAAGAATACCTTTGATATTTAAACTCAGCATTGGATTTAAGTCCTTGGATAACCTCCTGGGTAAACCTCTCATAATCTATATTTCCCCCAACCTCGGCCAATCGCTCCAGGGTCTTTTGCCCAGGCCTCAGAAAAAAATCGTCCATATGGAAGATATTACAATCATATCTGGAGCCAATTATTTTAGCTAGACTAGTCTTACCCGCCCCACTCCTTCCTTCTATGGCAAGATATACTGGTGTAGGATTTTGAATTAATTCATCTATTTTATTAAAGACTATTAAGAGGTCCTTTTTATCCATTTAATATTTCACCACTTTCATATAAGTATCTTAATTCTAGCAGTAAATATACTTTTTTACAAATCCTGTAGTAGGCTTAAGATTTACTTATTAAATTATTTATGGTATTCTATAAAGAACGCTAAAAATAGCATGTATCTGACAATGGACGAAAGTGACGGGTGAATTAGATGAATGAAAAAACTAAGGCGCTTAAGGCTGCCTTTCCACATACAATTCCTATATTTACTGGATTTATCTTTATGGGTGCTGCTTATGGTATTTTGATGGATAGTAAGGGTTATGGGGTGGGCTGGACCTTCTTAATGAGTGCCCTTGCCTATGGTGGTTCAGGCCAATATGTAGCTATTACCTTTCTTACATCCATCTTTAATCCAGTTCAGGCCTTCCTGATGACCTTGATGGTAAATGCTAGACACATATTTTATGGTATATCCATGCTCGACAAATATAAGGATGCAGGTAAACTAAAGCCCTTCCTTATATTTTCCATGTGTGACGAGACCTTCTCTCTAGTTTATTCAACTGAGGCGCCTGAGGGAGTAGATAAATATTGGTTTATGTTTTTTATCAGCCTACTAAACTATCTATATTGGATTATGGGCTCAGTACTAGGTGGTATTCTAGGCTCCATGGTGGAATTCAATACTAAGGGGCTGGACTTTGTCCTGACTGCCCTATTTGTTGTAATATTTCTTAGCCATTGGAGTGCAGAAAAAAATCGAAAGCCAGCCCTGATAGGGGTATTATCCTCAGTTGTGTGCCTGCTTATCTTTGGGCCAGAGGGCTTTATTATCCCTGCCATGATTACCATCTTGGTAGTCTTGACAGTGTCACGTAGAAAACTTGTGGAAGGTGAATAATATGACATTGACAACTTTTGAAGCCTTTATGATAGTATGTGTAGTTGCCTTGGGGACCATGATAACCAGGTTCTTGCCCTTTATGCTATTGAAGGGGAAAAGGGCTGATAATCCCTATATAACCTATCTAGGTCAAGTCTTACCCTATGCAGCCATTGGTCTCTTGGTTGTGTATTGCTTAAGAAACATTAACTTTCAAAGCCATATAAACTTTTTACCAGAAGTCATAGCTGTTNGTTTTATNGCTATCCTCCANTATTGGAAGGAGAATACACTCTTAAGCATTGGCCTAGGAACCCTAGCCTATATGCTTCTGGTGCAGGTAGTTTTTGTATAGTAGCTAACTGGGTATTTAATTAAGTATATAGAATATACGGATTTGATAAGGTGATAAAATGACAAGGACAAATAGTTTAACAGAAGGTAATATATTAAAGGCCCTATTTAGGCTTGCCCTGCCCATAATGGGGACATCCTTTGTGCAAATGGCCTACAATATGACGGATTTGATCTGGGTGGGTAGATTGGGCTCCAGCGCTGTGGCTTCAGTGGGGACTGCCGGTTTCTATACCTGGTTGGCAATGGCCTTTATCCTTATACCTAAAATTGGGGCAGAGGTGGGTGTTGCCCAGTCAGTGGGAAAAGGAGACATGGATGAGGCCAGGCTCTATATCAGGCATAGTCTTCAGNTGATAATAACTATAGCCCTTTTTTATGGGACTAGCCTAACTATCTTTAGNAAACCCCTGATAGGTTTTTTTAATCTTGATGATATAGATATTGTAAATGATGCCACTAGCTATCTATTTATAATATCCTTTGGAATATTGTTTTACTTCATAAATCCTGTTTTTACTGCAATCTTTAATGGGTATGGGGAGAGTAGGACTCCCTTCCTTATTAATGCCTGTGGCCTGGTTGCCAATATGATCTTAGACCCAGTCTTGATCTTTGGTNTAGGACCCTTCCCAAGATTGGAGGTTGCAGGGGCGGCTTTAGCAACAATCATAGCCCAGCTTTTTTCAACCACCATATTTATTCTGGTTGCCAGGAAAAGACGGGATCTATTTTCAGGATTAAACCTCCTAGAGGCCCCGGACTTGGAGCATTTAAGTATAATAAGTAAGTTGGGCTTTCCTGTAGCCTTGCAGAGTGGTTTCTTTACGGGAATTGCCATGATAATAGCCAGGATAATTGCCCAATGGGGTCCTATACCAATAGCTGTGCAGAAGGTTGGTTCCCAGATAGAAGCTATATCCTGGATGACTGCGGGAGGATTTCAGACAGCCATGAGTGCCTTTGTAGGTCAGAACTATGGGGCTGGAAAGTGGCCTAGGGTATATAAGGGATATTTTACAGGTTTAAGGATTATGTCCATAATCGGGATTATAACTTCCCTCACCCTAATCCTAGCAGCTAGGCAATTGTTCTCTGTTTTTGTCCCTGGGGAGGAGGAGACTATCCTTCATGGGATTACCTACCTAAGAATCCTTGGTTTATCCCAGCTTTTTATGTGTATAGAAGCAACTACAGCAGGAGCCTTTAATGGATTAGGAAAAACCATCCCACCATCGGTGGTTGGGATAGTCTTTAATGGGCTTAGGATACCAGCAGCCCTCCTTCTATCTTCCACTAGTCTANGATTAAATGGGGTATGGTGGGCAATTAGTGTATCAAGTATATTTAAAGGTACGGTATTATTNAGCTGGTATATGTTTATGCTAAAGAAGAACCCCAATACTGAGGATTTCTCCTTGAGGGATTTGAAGATGATGGAGTAGCTATGATATGATTAGGTATGTAACAGAAATAAGTTTGAATTAAATTTTATATTTCTGGAAGGGAGCTATGAGATGAGTAAACCTAAGATTTATTCCATGAGTTTTGCCAAAGTCTATCCCCATTATATTGCTAAGGCAGAAAAGAAGGGTCGTACCAAGGAAGAAGTAGATGAAATAATAAGATGGTTGACAGGCTATAGCCAGGAGGAGCTGGAGGCTCAACTTGAAAAAGATACTGACTTTGAAAGCTTTTTTGTCGATGCTCCTAGGCTAAACCCAGATAGAACCTTAATCAAGGGAGTAATCTGCGGTATCAGGGTTGAAGAAATGGAAGAATCAATAATGAAGGAAATTCGTTACTTGGATAAGATGATAGACGAGTTAGCCAAGGGAAAGGCTATGGATAAGATATTAAGAAAACCCTTAGATTAGCAGATGCTAATCTGAGGGTTTTTAATGTATATCTGGGATATTTCATCACTTTCTACTCCTTTGTGGACTAGGTCAAGCTGGCTTTCTTCAATATATACTTGATACCAGATTATAAATATCAGTATGGTCCATAGCTTTCTGCCATAGTCGCCTTGACCCTTCCTGTGTAAATCAAGAAGCTCTATTGCATAATCGGTGTTTATTAGTCCCGTACTTTTACTTTCAAGGAAGAGTTCTCTAGCCCAACTATAGAGTTCATCTTTTAGCCAGTGTCTAACTGGAACAGGGAATCCTAACTTCTTACGATTGAGAACACCCTGGGGAATTATATCCTTAAAGGCTTCCCTAAGGGCATACTTGGTTGTACCATTTCCAGTTTTATCATGAACATCCAATTGAAAGGCTATGTTGGCCACATCTGCATCAAGGAAGGGGAGCCTAATGTCTACTGAATGGGCCATTCCCATCCTATCTGTATTTAATAGGATGTCACCACTGAGCCAGGTATGGATATCTATATACTGCATTTTGGAAACGGGATCATAAGCACTTATCTTATCATAAAGGGGCTTGGTCACCAGTTGTGGAGTGAATTTCCCATTATAATCCTTGATTAGTGCTTGTTTTTCAACTTCTTTAAACATATTTGCATTGCCAATGTACCTATCTTCTAAGGGAGTACATCCTCTTTCAATAAAACTCTTTCCTTTTACACCTTCCGGGAGCTGCCTTGCAAGTGTCATCAAAATCATTTTTAGGGGTTTAGGCAGATATGAAAACATCCTCAAGGAATGGGGCTCCCTATAAATATTGTATCCTCCAAAGAACTCATCGGCACCATCGCCACATAACAATACTTTAACATGATTGGCTGCCTCCTTACTGGCAAAGTAAAGGGGGATAGCCACAGGATCAGCCAAGGGTTGGTCCATATGCCATACAATCTTAGGAAGNTCCTTGATAAAATCTTCAGGGCCAATAATCTTATTGATATTTTCAACACCCAGTTTATCTGCTGTATCTAGGGCCCGGTCTATCTCATTATATCCATTATTATCAAATCCCACAGTAAAGCTTTTAATCTTAGGATTGATCTCTTTAGCAAGGGCTAGGATTATGGTTGAATCTATTCCTCCTGAGAGTAGGCAGGCCAGCTCTTGAGTATCTCTCATATTTTCTTCCACTGACTTTTCCACTGCTGACCTAATTTCTGAAAGCTTTTTATCAAGACCTCCCCTTGATACATTAAAGTTAACCATGTAGTACTCTGAAATAGTAGGCTTGGTTCCTCTTTTATTTTCAAGAAGATGGCCTTGTTTTAGAACCTTTATACCATTAACCATACTATGGGGTTCAGGTACATACTGGAAGCTCATATAGTGTTGCAGAGCCTCCTTATTGATAGTATTTAAATCCTTCCTCTCTAGTAATAAACCCTTCATTTCAGATGTCAACAATAATTTGTCATCTTCACAACTATAATANAGGGGTTTTATGCCAAAGGGATCCCTAGCAGCCAGTAGGATTTCCTTGTGATTATCCCAAAGGACAAGGGAAAAAGCCCCCCTAAGTTCACTAACCATAGCTGAACCCATATAGTCATAGAGGGCGCATATTAACTCTTCATGGGACTGGGTATTTAACTCATAGCCCTTAACCGCCAGCATCTCTTTAAGTCCAGTAGAGTTAGTAATATTCCCATCAAAGACAATATAATATCTATCCTGATAGGTGAAGGGCTGCTCTACAGCCTCATTTATAGANGTGTCCAATCCTCTAAATCCCATCATAACCTTATTATCAATAAGGTATCCCTGGCTATCAGGACCACGATGTTTATAGATAAGATTCATTTCCTTAACTAATGATATATCTTTTTCGGTGATTCCTTNATCTCTAAATAATACTGAATATCCACTCACATAATCACTCCTGTACTATATATACCTCTACTTAAGGATAAAAGTTTTCATTTTCAGGAACTTGCCTGTATTTGGCTTCTTTGATGCAAGTTTTGAACAGTAGATTTATAATAAACCTTAATAATCTCAATGGTTACCATCTTTGTAACACAAAAGTAAATAATTGTATCTAATTGTAAATTATTTTCTTTTAAATCAGATTAATGCTAAAATTAACTTATCAAGAGGCTGGAGGTATGTTTATGCTTAATAAAAAAATCCTAATTATAGAGGATGAAAAATCTATAGCAGACTTATTATCTTATTCCCTGGATAAGGAGGGGTATTCGACTCAGATTGCCCATAATGGGCAGGATGGAATGAGGCTGGTAGGAGAATTTAAGCCTGATATGGTGGTTTTAGACCTAATGCTTCCTGATATGAGTGGGTTTGATGTGTGCAAGGAAATTGTCAGAATCCAAGCCATACCCATTATAATGTTAACTGCTAAATCTGATATAGTAGATAAGATTCTAGGAATTGAGTTGGGGGCTGACGACTATATAACCAAACCCTTTGATGTGAGGGAGGTTATCACTAGGATAAAGTCCATATTCAGAAGGATAGAACTAACCCAGAACTCTATTGATATGGATGATGAAGAAGAGATTAAGCTAGGGAATAATATAAGCATCTTCCCTAACAGAAGAGAGGTCTATCGGGATGGTACTCTAATAGATTTAACTAACAAGGAATACGAGCTCCTATACTTTTTAGCATCAAANAGGGGTATAGCCTTTTCCAGGGCCCAACTATTGGACAGGGTTTGGGATTTTGAATATATTGGGGATACACGAACTGTAGATATACATGTGCAAAGGTTAAGAAAAAAACTCGACCAGGATAGCTCCACTTCAGTGATAGATACTATATATGGGTTGGGATATAAGATTCGTTAAGGTTAAGGGTGAAATCTATGAAACAGTCGATTCAGTATAAGATATTGCTACCGTTTTTGCTGGTTCTCTTTATTGGGATGGCCTCCCTTATTTTTGTCTTATATAATATCAATGAGCAAAACGCATACCTAACTATTAAAAACGATATGATTAGTGCTAGGAGAAACCAAGAATTATTCCTAAGGCAGTATTTTCTTATAAACAATCTAGAAATAAGTCACTTATCACTAATTAATGAATCTGATAGCATTTCCAAAAGTTTAAGCGCTAGACTAGGTAGTGATGTCAGGGTTTATCCCAATATTTCAAGTGATACCATAGACCTACCTAAGGATGAGGGTTTTTCCTTAGCCTTGGAGGGGGATACTGCCTATACTGTCTTCTTTGATAGGGGGAGGGTTACTGCCACCATATCATTTCCTATTCAAATAGAAGGAAAGATAATTGGAATAATGACATACAGCAAGGATTATACTGACCTTTTCAATAANAATAGCAGGTTCCTCCTTATTACTGGTCTATTTGCTGCTGCTATTTTTCTTGCCATGCTCATCACCTCTTACCTTATATCAGGCCACCTGGTTAAGCCAATAAAGAGTCTCATAAGAAATACGGATCAGATTAGTAAGGGTAAATACGATTTGGATATAGATATCGATTCCAGGGATGAAATAGGTGAACTAGCCAATAAGTTCGAGGATATGGCCAAGACTGTTAAAAGGCAGATAGAGATTATAGAGAAGGATAGGGATGAGATTAGGGAGACCCAAGAGCAAACCAAGTCATTTTTTGATAATGTTACCCATGAGCTCAAAACACCCTTAACCACAATCCTTGGATATGCCCAGGTCATAAAGGAAAATGGCTTTACAGACAAGGAGTTTTTTGATAGGGGAACCTCCTATATTATCAATGAGGGTCAACGCTTAAATGACCTTGTTATGGACATCCTTAATGCATCCAGGACCAGCTCAAATCTAGGTGAGTACGACTTTCAAGAGCTAGATTTGACAGAACTATTGCGGCAAACCTGTGATGAAATGAGAATCGACGCTGGTCAATATGATATCCAAATTGATGATGAAATCCAGGATAATCTTCTAATTAGAGGGGATAGGGACAGATTAAAAGAGGTAATTACAAACCTTTTGGACAACTCTATAAAATATGGCTACACCAATTCTACTATCAGGGTTGTTGCCTTTAGTAAGGGGCCTCTAACCTTTATCACCATCAAGGATAGGGGAATTGGTATTCCAGAGAAGGACCTAGATAGAATATTTGAGCCCTTCTACAGGGTATCTGGTAATGCCCCTAAAAGGGGTGGCAGTACGGGCCTTGGCCTTTCCATAGTGAAAAATATAATTGAGATCCACGGTGGTGCTATTGATATAAAGAGCCAGGTTAACCAAGGAACTGAGGTTAATATAAGCCTGGGAGGTGATTAAGCTGGTAAATAAGGAGAAGGATCTATGGAGATATATCCGCCTCACTGTCTTAATAGGTGTCTTTGTTCTATTCCTACATTTTTTCATAAATAATATAAGCTTTGAAAATAGAAAACCCAAGACTTTTATATTGGATAAGGATTTATTCCGTGATGGAGTATATGATGGCTTGAGTGGGGGTTTCCAGGTGGAAAATGTCACCAGGCTTAGCCTGCCCTGGAGTATATGGGATTTACAAGACCTTGACTTTATAAATACCCAATCCCTTATCTTTACCTTGGATAGATCACTGGAAGGCGGGGATAGGTTAAACACCATAAACCATTTAAGGCTGTATAACAATGAAAATTATGATAGTACTGAATTAGCCCATAATATTACTAATTCAGTCTTCCTACAGGATGAGATGACCTTGTTATTTAGTCCTATAAACAGTAACCGTACCCATGTATATAGGCTAGATAGAAAGATGATTACTGAGACCCTAGATGGGATAGTATATAAGCTACTACCAAATAAAAAGAAATATATACTCAATTCCAATGATGTCCTATACCTTAGGGATATGGATGATGATGAAAAAAAGGAATTAATATCTATTNAAGACTTAGAGNATAGGCTAAATAAGGATTACAAGAGGATATTAGAAAGAGAGGCAAAACATCTCTTAGATAGAAGATATGCAGAAATGGGATTAACCATTGAAACGGGAGAATATGAAGGCAAATCTTATGACCATGTTCTTGAAAAGTCTTTAATAGAGTACTACCAGGCTGGGGGAGAGGGTTGGAGAGCTGATCAATCCAGAAACAAGGGACTATANTATCTTCCCTTTATCTACTTAAACCCCTGGGATTTTCAGGCTTCTGCTGATGAATCTAAAATCTATTTTAAGGTGAATTTCGGCCTCTATACCAGCATATATGCTCTGGATACAGAGACATACCAAATAAAAAGTGTATTAGAAGGAAATATTTTAGACTTTAAACCCTTGGATAATGACAAACTTATCATACTGGATAATGAAGATGAAGATAGGAGGCTCTATATCTATGATATTCAGGATGAAGAGATAGAAGAGCTTATAAGTAGAGATGTTTTAAACTTCGATGTCACACCAGATGGTAAATTGGTCTATATAAGGATAGATTCATCAGGCATATATGAATTAAGGGCTGGCCACTACTTNGGGGATGGATTAAAGGCCCATAATACTGTCTATCTATCTTCTGAATATATAGCCTTTTTAAAGTGGAGCCTATCTGGAGGAGAGTTTTNCTGTGTTAATGATAGTATAGGTAGGGCTGAACTTTTAAGATTTAAGATTAGGACTAATTGATATTAGTAGACAAAGTCAACGAAGTTTCTTAATAATTCCCTAGGAAATACAAGATTATACTATATTTATTTAGAATTGTCGACAGGATATTAACAATCTAGGACATCCGTTTGACAATAATTTTTCCAGTCTCCTGGTATAATTTTAAGAAATAGGGGGACTGTGATTCATGTGTATATTTGGGCGCTTATCACATGAGGAGTCAGTGGCGCAACCGACCCAATCTATAAATATATGATTTATAGATTGGATTTTATTATCATAGTAGGTGCTTCTAGGATAATTAAGTACCCTACACATAGTATCTATGCTGTGTATAATAGAATTAGCTTTAATAATTTCAAATATAGTATTGGGATTTACTTTTTCGCGAATATAGCCATAGCTTTTTTTAATATATCATTTTCCTCCTTGAGTCTAGCATTTTCTTTTCTCATTCTATTGATTTCTTCAAGGTTTGTGGTGTCTCCCTCTGCCACATTAATTGGAGCTTTCTTTTTGGACCAATTGCGCACTGCTGTCTCACTTAGGCTATATTCACGGGCTACGTCTTTAACTGATTGTCCTGACAATACTAGTTCAGCAATCATAGTTTTAAATTCATCTGTATAAGTTTTTCTCTTACTCATTTTACGGACACTTCATTCCTCGGTTATTAGTATATATAAAACCTTATTTAGTGCCCATAGTTATATACTACCATCACTGCATCTATACATCTTAGACGTGGTGTATATCCTTTTGGAAGTTTGAATTCTATATCGTTATATAAAAATTCACCCTTATTTGTTACGCAAGAATTAGTTAAACCCGTCCCCACTAGGACTGCTATTTCATCAAATACACCGATATTTACAAGATTTTTAATAGAATCTTGATGCTGTTCCGCCACTAAGTCGTAAGCCTGATATGTTATAACAAATGCTAGATATTTTATGTATTGCTTTGGCGTTAGTATTTTCTCAGCTATATCAGCTTTGCTACTTTCTGTTTTGTTTTTAGGTACAAGTTTAAGTATCATTTTATCCTCTGATGATTGCCTTTGTGACTGGAAATATATAATATTCGACATTATACCCACTCCTTTGTTTACATAATATCATATCCATAAGTGCAGCAGGGGGTAAAATAGTAAAAATAGCTATTATAATATATGGAAGACAAAAGGGCCAACCCCTATGTGGAATTGGCCAATGATTATAGATTATCAACATATTCTTCTATGTTAAATCCACCTTTTAAGATGAATTGTCTTATCAGTTTGTCTGACTTCTGATAGACCTCTCTTGGTTTAATTTTAGTACCTAGCTGTTCTTCTAACCACTTCCTAGCTTTTCTTGGCTCCATAGATTCCATTAGTTTATTGAAGCGACCAAACTCATTGATGTTCTTCTCTGTTAGTTTTAAATTCATCATATTATTTAGCAACTCTATATCTAATCCAAAAGAATTAGCTAGTCTTTGAATTTGATCATCCTCAATTTTAGCTTGATACTCATTGATGTAATCTATGAAATCTTTACCTTCATCAACAACTAGTTTATTGTTTTGTAAATCATATAAGACTACATCAGCATATTTTTGTTGTTCTTTTGTTAAGGTCGCAAAGAAGCGATGTAGGTCGTTAATAACCCTTTCTATCTCTTCAGGATCGCCCTTATCTTCCCTCAACCTAATATATTTTTTGAAATTTGCGTTTAAATATTCATAGTCAATTCTTGCTGAATCCTTCTCTACTATCTCATAATCTATATCAAATGGAATACTATCTCCACCTGTGCCTCCACCACCATTCCCAGCAAGCTCTTTATATCGGAGCAACCAGGCTTGATAGTCTTGCTCACTAAATAGAGTAGTGATTTTTCTTTAGGTTCACCTGGCTTTATTTCACAAGTATATTCACTTTTATCCCAGATAAAACCTTGAATTTGTGCTGCTTCCAGGTGGTTGTTGAAATCTTTAAATAAGTTAGCAAATTTCTGCTTGGCTTCATCTAACTCAGGTAATTTTTTAAAATTATAAATCTTGTTTGATTCAAATACACTCTTTATATCCTCATAGATTTTATTCATTGCAAGTAAGTTGCTTCCAAGCTTGTCAACAAATAAGCCAGCTTCTTTAGCTCCTGAGTATGCCTCTACTGCTTCTCTTATGTTTCTTTCCATTGTATGCACTTTTCGATAATAACGAATAATCCCAAAAGGCTTTTCACTACCCATAAGTCTATTTGTTCTTGAAAATGCTTGCATAACATTCTCATAGTCCCTAACTTTATCTAGGTACAATGTATTAATATACTTAGAATCATATCCGGTAAGTAACTGGTCTACTACTATGACCATGTCTATTTGCTCATCTTTGTCAATATTATTATATGGCTTCTTATGAGCTAATCTTAAAGTAATATCCTTTTTAAATTGTGCTTGTTTTGGTATGGAAAAATACTGGTCAAACATATCATTATAATCCTCTA
>JGI24711J26586_10001582_pt1 | contig 17260 bp, 13 predicted proteins | sample BioPla3DNA1_FD_26586 | JGI IMG/M metagenome (IMG submission 26586)
TTAACTTTGCAAAGTTAAAGATTTAAGTTCTTTGAAAAATAAAATATTAACAAATTAAAAAAACTGTCCTAATAAAAGGGGACACTTAAATCTGAGATTGAATAAAGCACAGCCATTTGATAATCAGTGTCTGGTTGTGCAAGAGTTGCTCTAAATATGAGCTGTCCGTTCTCATAATGTGAATATTTATTTTTCCACATATGGCAAATCTTAAAAAAATCAGCCGGCAAACTCTCCTTGAAATTTTCTTTGATAATGGAGAGAGAAATTGTATTGGAATTTTCAGTCTGAATGATGAAATCTGTCTTGTAATTATGAGCAATATTACATACAATTTTATCTGCTAAATCGGTCTGGATATATACTGCACTGTCATTCAGGCAAAATGTTTTCATATGATAAGTTGTTTTGTTTACAACTGTGTCAAATGTATAAGTCGAGAAGTCAGGTGCCGCATAATTTTTAATAGTGTCTGTTTTTGTCTGATTGTCAGCTGAACCTTTAATACTTGATGAATTTCCACATCCAATGCAGGAAAAAATCAATAAAATTGTCGATAATTTGATTAAAAGGTTCATGGTTGTTGCGTTTTTATGTTTTGTTGTATAACGTCTAATTTACTCAACAAAAATACTAAAGATTTCGGATTTATTCAGGTCAAAACGACAAAACCCCCATCGTAGAGACGTTGCATGCAACGTCTCTACAAATTTGCATTGTATCTATTTGTATATCAATTGAATATATTATCTATCGGTTCTGATAAAAATGGGAGAACCCGACATCTCTGTCGGGTTCAACATGTGGCGTGAACCTTTCGGCAGACGCCTATTCTATTACTAGAACTGCTGCAAAGATACAACATTTTTTAATATTTGACCTTCGACTTTATATTTTTTCTTATTTTTGATTAAAAAAAATTAGGGGGCAGGATTTGGGGTGGCTCTTTTGTTATCTCAACTCCCCTCCTCTGGAAGAAGGAGGGGTGCCCGAAGGGCGGGGTGGTTATTCCCCACTCTGGAATGCTGTGCCTCTCATTTTTCCATCCGGAGACTTCATTGTCAACTGTCCGATTTTTACGGACACTTTACCAAAAAAAGTCGAAAGTTGAAAGTAATTAAAAATTGAAAATTTGGATTTTAAAATTGTAACAAATTGTAAATCAACCACATCAATTGCCACGTCCTTTAGGGCGTGGATTGAATGAATCCCCGCGCGATATCGGCCTTTAGGCCAAATTTACAATAATATGAAGTGTGAAGCAAGAAATTTGAAAATATGGTAATCTATTTCATAAAACGCTAATAATCAAATATATTATTCCATAATCCAAAATTTTCTCTCCGAAATTAAGTTTTCACCTCAAGGGCAATATAATAATAAATTTGGGCTAAAGCCCTGGTATGTTAGAGCGCATTCCCAACCCCTACATAAATGTAGGGGCTATTGATGTGAATATCAATGAAATACATATAACAATTGGCAAAAATCAGAAATCCGAAATCATTCTACCTTCTACCTTCTACCTTGTAATTCGTAATTCGTAATTCGTAATTCGTAATTCGTAATTCGTAATTCGTAATTCGTAATTGGATCCTGCATATCCTAAATGGAATAAATTCTAGAGTGGGGAAACGGAATAACAAAAGAGACACTTCAAATGCTGCCCCCCTTTTATTTTTATTTACAAATAAAATATATAATTAAATATCAATGGGTTATATTAAAAAGAGTTCAATGCTAAACTTCCGAAATCCGAAATCCGAAATCTTAGAGGAAGTTTTTCGCCATTCCCGGGAAGTGCAACTTTACAAACTCAACGACTTCATCTTCAGTCATATTAAACGCGAGTGTTCCTTTTTTTGCCCATTCGTTAAATCCGTTGCTGTCGCCTAAATGGGAGTAAAGTTCCAGGCGTTCACACCAAATATCCCAAAGTAGGGGAGTCGCCTTTTCGATGTTTTCAAAGCAAACTAACGCATTTTGATATTCCCCTTCCATGCTCAATGCTTTACCATACAAGAAAAGATATAATGGGTCGTCACCGGTCTCGGGGATCAATATTTCAATCTGCTTTTTGGTGCTGTCGCTCATCCCATTGTTGGCAAAATAGAGCAATTTGTGGAGATGAATGCTTCTTTCATCAAACTGATCCGCCTTGATTTCATTGAGTCGCTCAATATATTTGTCGGGTTGTGATTCATACAGAGCCCCAAGGTAGATTTGCCAGTAGGAGGGATATCTTTTGAGCTGTTCTTTGTTCTTTTCCAGTAAAGCCAATGCTTTTTTCTCGTTTCCGGCTTTTAAAAGGGAGTTGGCTTTCACTAATATCGGTGTAACACCTTGTGGATTAGTGATTTCCAAAGCGTGAAACTGAAGGTAATAGGTGAGATCCCGGATTAATGTTGCAGAAGTGGTGTAGGAAAAACCATCCACAATCTTGAGTTGCTCATCTTTAAGGTCGACAACCCAGTCATCAAACTGCAATGTGTAGTCATCATAAGTTCTCATCACGATGTGATGTTTCCCCTCTTTTACGTAGTAGTGAACAAATTTGAAGTCGCCCCCGTTCTGAATACTCTGAACCGCGCTGATCCCTTTTCTTTGGAAAAAACGATCGAAATAGTATTTCCCGAAAGGGGTATCCAAACTACTGAACGCAATGGTGTTGTCGATGAGCTGGGATCGCAGCAAGTCCTGGTCAAAAGCGTTACCATAGTAGCTTGTGTCACCGTTGATAACGGCTGCTTCAATATCCTGGGCGAAACTCACTACATGAAGTGAGTCAAGCTCTACTTTATCCATACTGCTTCCCCCCTTATTTTTACATGAAAAAAAGAAAAATAAAAAAGGAACAATTAAAATGGGTATCAGAAATTTATTTTTCATAGGTGCAGGTCTAATCTATTACAACGAAAAATTAATCTTTTTGGTATGATAAATACGAAAAGTTGTCGGGCAACAGAATTTCATTGGCGACATCCAGCAGTTGGTCGGCAGTAATCGCCTCAAACGCCTGTATTGCCTCCTCCAAAGTTTCAATTTCATCAAAAAAGAGAGCACTGCGACCTAAAGCAAGCATCTCATTGATTTTCTGTTCGTTAGAAATCGCCAATTGTCCCAAAAATTGCTTTTTGGCGTAATGGAGCTGCATTTCACCCAACTTTTTCTCTCTCAGTTTCTTAAACTCCTTATGAATCACCTCTATCGATTTGTTCACCATGCTGTGGTCACAACCGAGGTAGATGGTGAACAGTCCGGAATCGGAAAGGGGAGTGTAGAACGATTCTACGGAATAAGCCCATCCTCTTTTTTCGCGAATCTCCATATTGAGTCGCGTATTGCTGCCTTGTCCGCCCAGCAGATTGGAGAGGAGCAGCAAATGATTCTTTTTATCATCCTGGATAGAGTATGCGATATTGCCCATAACCAAATGGGCTTGGGAGTTGTTTTTGTTTTTCTTCACTGTTTGAGGATGATACTGTTGGAACGGAGTTCTAACCCTTTGGTTTTCAGGCAGATTAACATTCCCAAAATAGTGAGATACAATCTCTTTCACCCTATTCAACGGCGTTGCGCCTACAAAAGAGATCACGACATTGTCGGCACTGTAGTTGTTTTTGATAAAATTGAGGATGTGGTTTCGGGTTAACTGCTTAACTCCTTTTTTAGTGCCCAAAATATTTCTTCCCAAAGGGTGTTGATCAAAGATCAGAGTCTCAAAGTCGTCAAAAATCAATTCCGTTGGAGTGTCTTTGTAGTAGTTAATCTCCTCAATGATAATGGTTTTCTCTTTTTCCAGCTCTTTTTCAGGGAAGGTGGCATTAAAAAAGATATCTGAGAGCAGTTCCGTAATTTTTTTTAAATCCGGCGTAAGGAAAGAAGCATGCAGATAGGTCTCCTCCTTAGATGTGCTGGCGTTCATATCTCCGCCCAGATTCTCGATATACCGGAAAATTTGTCGGGCATCTCTCTTTTCAGTGCCTTTAAACAGCGTATGTTCTACAAAGTGTGCTAATCCGACATCTTTTTCCTCTTCATCACGGGTTCCGGCATTGACTAAAACCCCGATGTGTGAAATGGGTGAATCCACTTGCTTGTGAACAAATTTGATACCGTTAGGAAGTTGGAATATAGGGTGCATTGAAATGAAATCTTAATTATGAATTAGGATCGTCGTACACAAGCATATCTTTAGTAATCAAAGTCTCTATAATTTGATTCACTTTGTCATCGCTATATGCTGTTTTGACCCGAACGTAGTTATCGGTAAATCCTAATGTTGTGTTATTATGATTGATCTCTTCGAACAGAACAGGTCTTGTTTTGTTCAATTGAGATTGATAGAATTGCTTTTTTTTCTTCTTTGAGAGATCCAGAAGTTGTTTGGTTCTCTCTTTCTTCTCTGTTGCTTCCACTTGATAAGGCGCAATAGCAGCCGGTGTTCCCGGTCTTTGGGAGTAGGTGAAGACGTGCAAGTAGGAAATCGGAAGTTGTTCGATGAAGTTTAAGGTTTCATTAAAAAGTAAATCGGTTTCACCCGGAAATCCTGTAATAACATCGACCGCGATGCACGAATCTGGCATTTTTTCTTTAATGTAATGAACTTTGTCCGCAAACATTTTTGTGTTGTACCTTCGTTTCATTTCACTTAAAATAGTGTCCGAACCCGATTGCAACGGCAAATGAAAATGAGGCATTAAGTGTTGTGATTGACCTATCAGGTCAATGATCTCTTTGCTGAGCAGATTGGGTTCAATCGAGGAGATTCTCACCCGATCAATTAACTGTAACTCTTCTATTTTGAGTAAAAGGTTATACAGGTTTGTTCCGTGATTGCGTCCAAAATCTCCAACATTGACACCGGTGAGGTTCACCTCTTTAATCCCTTGATTGGCAATGGTTTGAATGTTTTGAATCACATTTTCGATAGAGTCACTTCTGCTTTCTCCACGCGCGCTGGCTACTGTACAGTAGGAACAATGGTAATCGCAGCCATCCTGTATCTTCAAAAAGGAGCGGGTTCTATCTGTTAATGAGTAAGTTGAGTAAAAGTAAGGCGCTTCCGGAATGGTTGATTGCTTAAGGTATTCGATGAGGTTGATTTTGTCTTTGGTGCCAAAAGTTTGAACTACGCCCTTCCATTGCAGTGCGGTTTGAGGTTCCAATTCACTGTAACATCCAATGACAAATATCTGTGCATCAGGATGTTGGTGATGTAATTTTGAGGTTAAATTTCTGGTTTTTTTGACCGCAGCAGCCGTAACGGCACAACTATTGATGATAATCAGATCAGGATCGTCAGATAGATAAAAACCTGATTGAATGAGTTGACTGCTGATATAAGAAGATTCACTAAAGTTGAGTTTGCATCCCAAGGTGTGAATTGAAAAACCGCTCTTTTTTTTCATGGCGCGAAATTATATAAAAAATAGATTCTAAATTAGTTAAATTTCCCCCTTTTTCTGCCCTTTTTTCACTCATTTTTTTATGGGAACTATATGGTATATATGATGTAATGATGCTAGTAGCTTGATATATAATGTTTTATACTAAAAGAATAAAGTTAAATTTTTTTATTTATTTGCATCTAAATTGATTAGATTGTATTATTTTTGCAGAACCAATGAAGTTAGATTGATAAAAATATGTTAATGTAACTTTGTTGGATTTAAAATTGATGTTCAATTTGATTGTTTTGTAAACTGTGTAACCTATATAATAAAATTTATCAATTATGAAGAATAAATATATTGATTTGATTACTCAGACGTATGAGTTCCCACAAGAGGAGTTTGAAGTTATTGATGACGAGTTATACTTTAATGATATTCCATTGATGGATATTATTAAACAGTATGGAACTCCGTTGAAGATCTCCTATTTGCCCAAGATTTCTCAAAATATACAGAAAGCCAGACGTTGGTTTAATGTTGCTTTGGCAAAAGTGGATTATCGGGGTGAATACCATTACTGTTATTGTACAAAAAGTTCCCACTTTGAATTTATATTGACAGAAGTGTTGAAGAATGATGTTCATATCGAAACTTCTTCTGCATTTGATTTGAATATGATTGAGGTTTTAACAGAGAATGGACAATTTGCAAAAGATAATTACATTATCTGTAATGGATTTAAAAGACCTCAATATATAACTAATATTGCTCAATTGTTATCTGAAGGATATGTTAATTTGATTCCGATTTTGGACAATATGGTAGAGTTGGATCAATTGGATCAAGCAGTTCAGGGGAAATGTCAGATCGGTATCAGAATTGCTGCGGAAGAGGAACCCAGATTCGAGTTTTATACTTCTCGTTTAGGAATTCGCTATAATGATATTATTCCTTTTTATGAGTCGAAAATTAAGGATAATCCTAAGTTTAAACTCAAAATGCTCCATTTTTTTATCAATACCGGTATTAATGATACAGCTTACTATTGGAACGAGTTGTCCAAGTGTGTGAATATCTATTGCGATCTAAAGAAAATTTGTCCGGAGTTGGATTCCTTGAATATTGGAGGGGGGTTCCCCATTAAAAATAAACTTTCGTTCAGCTATGACTACGAATATATGGCCGAAGAGATTGTTTCTCAAATTAAACTGATTTGCGATCGTGAAGGGGTGAGAGAACCTCATATTTTTACTGAGTTTGGTTCCTATACAGTGGGTGAGTCAGGCGCTGTTCTGTACTCTATTTTGCAACAAAAGCGACAAAATGATCGGGAGTTGTGGAATATGATAGACAGCTCTTTTATGACTACTTTACCTGATACCTGGGCGATTAATCAACAGTTTATCATTTTAGCTGTCAATAATTGGGATAAAGAGTATGAAAGAGTATTTTTGGGGGGATTAACTTGTGACAGTCACGACTACTATAACTCGGAAGCCAACCTGAATGCTGTGTTCCTACCCAAAATTGAGGAAAATGGATTGGGATTTATTGATGAGAATAGTGGTAAGGATGCTGATGTTCAATATATTGGCTTATTTAATACCGGCGCTTATCAGGAGTCTGTTGGTGGTTATGGCGGAATACAACACTGTCTGACCCCGGCACCTAAACATATCATTATCACTTTGGATGAAGATGGAGAGCTTGTAACTAAGCTGTTTGCAAAAGAACAAAGTTATAAATCAATGCTCAAAATATTAGGTTATTAAAAACAAATCCTGACAATTTGGCATAATTTCTTTTTATGGCATAGTTTGTGTTAACTATATAATATCTGATAAGATCTGAATTATAAAATAAAACACAAAATAATATGCAAAAAGGAAAAATTAATGTAAAAACGGAAAATATATTTCCGATTATTAAGAAGTTCTTATACTCAGACTACGACATTTTCTTACGTGAATTGGTCTCCAATGCCGTTGACGCAACTCAAAAACTGAAAACATTAGTAAACCTGGGTTCTGCTCAAACTGAACTGGGAGATCTGACTATTCAAGTTGTTGTAAACAAAGAGGATAAAACAATTCGTGTGATTGACCGCGGTATTGGAATGACAAAAGAGGAAGTGGTTAAATATATCACCGAAATTGCTTTTTCAAGTGCAGAAGAGTTTTTGGATAAATATAAAGGAGTTGATTCAGCCACTATTATTGGACACTTCGGTTTAGGGTTCTATTCTTCCTTTATGGTTTCTAAAGAAGTAGAGATCATTACTAAATCCTATCTTCCTGATGCTAAAGCAGTCAGATGGACCTGTGACGGTTCTCCCGAATACACACTCGAGGAAATAGAAAAAGAGGAGAGAGGTACAGAAATAATTCTGCATATTGCCGAAGATTCCGAAGAGTTTTTGGATGAAAATAGAATTGTGGAATTACTGCATAAATATGCCCGCTTTTTACCGATTCCCATTCAGTGTGGAATGGAAAAAGATTGGACCAAGGAGGAAGGGAAAGAGGAGCCGGTTGAAGTAGAAAAACCGAGAATCATCAATAATACCGATCCGATTTGGAAAAAATCACCCAACAGTTTAACGCAAGAGGATTACAGCAACTTTTACAGAGAACTCTATCCCATGAGTTTCGAAGAGCCGCTCTTCCAAATTCATTTGAATGTGGATTATCCGTTTAATTTGGAGGGTGTTCTGTATTTCCCCAAAGTGAGAGACCAGTTTGAAATACAAAAGAATAAAGTTCAATTGTATAGTAATCAGGTATTTATAACTGATCAATTGGAGGGTGTGATTCCTGAGTTTATGATGTTGCTTCACGGTGTGATTGACTCTCCCGATATTCCGCTTAACGTTTCCAGATCCTATCTGCAATCGGATCAGCAGGTGAAGAAAATATCCGGACATATCACTAAAAAAGTGGCTGATAAGCTGGAAGAGATGTTCAAAGAGAATAGGGAAGATTTTGAGAAGAAGTGGGATGATATCAAAGTATTTATCGAATATGGCGCCATCTCCGATGAGAAGTTTTTTGAAAGAGTGAAAACTTTCTTCTTGCTGAAAAATGTAGAGGGTAAATATTTTACATTTGACGAATACCGTGAGAAAATCGAGCTGTTACAGAAGGATAAAAATGAAAATATAGTTCATATTTACAGCTCTGATCTGGATACCCAACACGTTTTCATACAAAATGCAAAAGAAAGAAGTTATGATGTGCTTTTAATGGACGGATTCCTGGACACACACTTTATCAATATGTTGGAGCAAAAACTGGAGAAAGTACGCTTCATCAGAGTGGATGCCAATGTAGTGGATAAGTTGATTGAAAAAGAGCAGGAATCAATCTCAAAACTTTCTGAAGAAGAATCTGAAAAGTTGAAAGGGCTTTTCACAGATAAAGTAGAAAAAACCAAGTTTAATGTATTGATAGAGAATTTGAGTGAAGAGGAGTTTCCTGTGATGATCACCAGAAGTGAGTTCATGAGACGTTTCCAGGATATGGAGAAACTATCGGGACAAAAAAGTTTTTACTCTCAATTCGACCAGTATAACCTGATTGTAAATGGAAATCATGAGATAGTGAACAAGATTTTAGCTGAAACGGATGCTGAAAAACAGAGCAAATTAGTTGAACAGATGATTGACCTGGCGCTGCTTTCACAAAATCTGTTGACAGGTGAAAAATTGAGCTCTTTCTTGAAGAGATCGATCTCATTAATCGAATAATATAACAACCGAATGAATAATAACCGATTAACTTTTGAAATTTGTGCTCCCTCGGTTCAATCAGCAATACATGCTGACTTGGGAGGGGCGGATAGGATTGAATTATGCCAAAATTTAGCAGAGGGGGGAACAACCCCCTCTTTTGGTTCTATTCAATATTGTGTTGAAAACCTTTCCCTGAAAACGTATGTCTTAATCAGACCCAGACCGGGTGACTTTTGCTACAATAAAGAGGAGTTTGAGGTGATCAAAAAAGAGGTGCAGGCATGCAAAGAACTGGGAGTTCATGGGGTTGTGGTCGGCTTTTTAAATCCGGACAGATCTCTGGATCTGGATAAGACAAAAGAGATCCGGGAGTTGGCAGGAACCATGCAATTGACCTTTCATCGCGCTATTGATATCTGCGCAGATTGGAGGTCTACTCTTAGACAACTCATTGAAATAGGATATGACAGGGTGTTAACCTCCGGAACTGCTCCTACGGCATTCCAGGGGATACCGGTGCTAAAAGAGATGGTTCAGGAGGCGCAAGGTAGGATTGTAATCCTCGCCGGGAGTGGTGTGAACTACAAGAATGGACTGGAAATCGTGAATCAAACCGGAGTGAGAGAACTGCACGCTTCTTGCACGACCATAAAGTCAACCCAAGATCTCAATATTTCACCCGATCTCTACCTCGATAGTTCCAACTATGAACATAAAGAAAGTGATCTCCAATTAATCAAAAAATTAGTATCTTTGCAGATTGTATAATCCAATAAATTTTAAGTGATGATTCAAAGAATTCAATCTATCTATTTGCTTGTAGCCGGTATAGTAACCATAGTGTTACTCTTTATTCCCATTGGTACATTAACTTCTGAACTGGGCTTTTATACCTATACTCCTTTTACTGTTCACGTAATCAATACGGATCTTGTAGTTGCTAAAACATTTTTTGTTGCCATACTTTTATTGCTCTCTTCTATAATCTCTTTTGTGACAATTTTTCTTTACAAAAAAAGAAAATTGCAAGTACGGTTGATCAACTTTAATATGCTCATAGTTCTGGCAACTCTATTGACCATGCTCTATATTTATCCCAAATTTGTATTTACTAAAATTCAGGATCTCAACAATACTGTCCTTGAATATAACTACGTTATCTTGATTATTGCCCTTACAGCTATGGGACTTTACATGGCTAAGAAAGCAATCATTAAAGATGAAGCTTTGGTTAGAAGTAGTGAAAGATTAAGATAAAAAACATTATATGCTATTATCCGTTGCACAAATACGTGAAACAGAGGAATTTACAATAAAAACAGAACCTATTGCTCCCATAGATTTGATGGAGCGGGCAGCATCTTTATTTGCTAAGAAATTAGTTGAGGAGATCGATCTGGACTCCTTTTGTGAGATTGTTGTGGTTTGTGGACCCGGTAAAAATGGGGGAGATGGATTGGTCATTGCCCGTTATTTAGCTGAAAATCAAAAAGTTTTAGTGGTTGATAGTTGTTTCGATAGTAAGCCCTGCGAAGAGTTTATCATCAACTATGCTCTGATAGAAGGGAATAGCAATGTGACGATTGTTAAGGCAGATCAATTTATTCAGGAAGGAAACCCTTTTACGCCTCCTTTTTTTCCGTTGATCATTGATGCTTTATTCGGTATTGGACTTACACGAAAATTGACAGGTTCATTCGAAAAACTGGTTCACTATATCAATCAGATCAATGGCTATGTAGTTGCTGTGGATGTGCCATCCGGATTATTATGTGACGCACATACTCCGGACGATTATGTTTCCGTTTTTGCGCATCAGGTTTACACTTTCCAATTTCCAAAACAGGCATTTCTCTTACAGGAAAACAGTAGCAGGTTGCTATCATTTTCCGTAATAGATATAGGTTTGCTGATCCCCCCTAATATTTTTTTTAATAAAAAATTAATCAATGAAGAAGTAGCATCGCTATTAATACATCCCAGAGCGTTGTTCTCTCATAAAGGAACTTTTGGACACGGCTTATTGATTGCCGGCTCCTCCCGGATGCCCGGCGCAGCCTTGATAGGAGCCGTTGCTGCAATGAGAGGAGGAATGGGGAAATTAACAGTGCACGCTCCGGCGAAAGTACTGGACGCTTTAACCCCTTATCTGCCGGAAGCCATCCATTCTATGGATGAAAATGCAGATTGGTTCTCCGGAATAACCGACACGGTAGCACAATATCAATCGATAGCGATTGGTCCGGGATTGGGAACGGAAAAAGTAACATTGGAGGCTTTTGAACGCCTACTACACCAGATTAAAGATGCGCAAACGCCTGTCTCATTGGTGGTTGATGCCGATGCGCTGAATATGTTGAGCAAGGCTGATCACTTACTGAAATGGCTCCCTCCTTATACGATTTTAACGCCTCATTTCAAAGAGTTCGAAAGATTGGTAGGACCGGTTGAAAATGATTTTCACCGATTGGAAAAGTTGAAAGAGTTTGCTCAAGAATATCAATTGATCGTTGTTTTAAAAGGATACTATTCGGTAATAGCCCTCCCATCGGGGGAACTCTTTTTTAATCAGTCAGGCAATAGCGGAATGGCAACCGCCGGATCGGGAGACCTGTTGACAGGGTTGATTTTGTCTCTGTTGGCTCAAAAATATCACCCGCATGACGCAGCTTTGTTGGGCGTTTATATTCATGGGAGAGCTGCCGATTTGGCTATTCAGGACCGACACTCAGAAGAAAGCCTGATTGCTTCAGATATCGTTTCTTATTTTGGAGCTGCATTTAAAAGTTTACGCAAATGAAACAGCTGATCCGGATATTGATTTTGCTCTTTTGTAGTTATTCCGTTGTTGGACAATCCTACCATATTACGGTGAATTCAGAGTTTCAGGCCGACTCCTTGCATATCAAATCTTACAATAATAAAGAGCATCAATATCAGGCTTTTCAATCTCAACCCTATCAAAAACAAGTTGTTTTTAAGGGTACAGCGCCTTTGACTCCCGGAATCTATGTCATTGAGGCTGATTCTGTTATGCTTTTGGAGTTCTTTATCTCTGACATCAGAGTTGAAAAGTTTACGATTGATATTAATCAGCAAAATGTTAAATTTAAAGGCTCTCCGGAAAATCAAGCCAATAGGGATTTCATTAAAAAAATGCAAAATTATGATCTGAAAATGCAACAGTTAGATCAGCGTTTTAAAGAATTGAAAAGTGGTGGACAGACGCTCTCACAGGAAGCCCTTCAACTTGCTGTAGATTCATTGACTCAGCAGGCAGAGTTGATTAGAAAGGATAAATTGGCGTACCAAAGAAAAACGGCAACAGCCTATCAAGGAACTCTCTTTTCATCTGTAATTCAGGCTACAATGGAGATCCCTTCACCCCCGGTTGAGTATTATAAATCTAAAACTACCTATTATAAGTATTTGCTGGATCATCTTTTTGACTATTATCCATGGCGGGATGATCGTCTGTTGAATACTCCCATACCGCACAATAAGTTTCAGTTTTTAGCACAGATACTTCTTCAGTTAGAGGCAAAAGATGCTATTCCCGGCTTGATAGAATATCTGGATCAAAGTAAAAAAAGTAGTGAACTCTATAGTTTACTTTTTGATCATTTGGAAAACATTTTTGGTTCTTATAAATCCTTACTGAAAGATGAGGATCTCTATATCGCAATGCTGGAGCATGCCCTGGCAAATCCTGCAGTGGATGAGGTGAAACGTGAAAGATATCGCTTTGAATTAGACATAGCTCAACGCAACAGAAAAGGGTCTCAGGCTCCGGATTTCAATATTTTGCTAAAAAATGGAGATACAACTTCTCTGTACAAAATGGAAGCACCCTATTTGTTGTTGCTCTTCCAACTTCCGGATTGTCCGGCATGTGTCGATCTGAGAGTGCGGATGGAGTCGATGGATCAGCTGAAACTAAACATCAAAAGTGGACTCGTAAAGGTGGTAACTCTTTTTTATGAAGAAAATGAGGCAGCCTGGAGAAACTATCTCAACAAATCAGCCCATCCGGACTATCTGCATGGCTGGAATTATGACACCAAAGTACTGAGTGAAAACCTGTATGATCTGCGTATTACTCCTATGATGATATTGGTGGATGCAAATAAAAAAGTGGTTGCAAAAGATGTGTTACCTGCTCAACTTGAACAACTTATGATAGATATTGCTAAAAAGAATTAACTTAACTGTAACAAAAATAATAGTTTAATACTAATTAGAAACAGAATCAAAAACTAATTATAAATTATATAATAAAATAATAAATATGAAAAAGTTATTGCTATTATTACTGGCTGTTCTTACATTCTCAACAGCCGCATTAGGACAAGATGAAGGACCCATTAGAAATGATCCCAATGTTAAAATTGGTAAGTTATCGAATGGGATGACCTACTATATTCGTGCTAACAAGAAACCTGAAAAACGAGTTGAATTGAGATTGGCTGTTAATGCCGGATCAATGCAGGAAACTGATGCTCAAGTGGGGTTGGCTCACTTTACTGAGCACATGGCTTTCAATGGTATTGAAGGATATCCCGGAAATACCATGATTAGTGAACTTCAAAAAATTGGAGTTTCATTTGGAGGCGGAATTAATGCTTATACCTCTTTTGATGAAACTATTTACATGATTACCATCCCAACAGAGGATCCCAAAAATGTTGAGTTTGGAATGGATATTTTAAAAGGCTGGGCAAATGGTCTTTTAATGGATAATCAAGAGATTGATGACGAAAGAGGAATTATTATTGAAGAGTATCGTGTTGGCTTAGGTGCTTCTGACAGAATGAGAAAAAAATGGTTCCCCGTAGTGTTCAACGGTTCCAGATATGCTGATCGTCTTCCTATCGGAACTTTGGAAAATCTGCAAACCTTTAAACATCAAACGATTAAAGATTTCTACAAAGAATGGTATCGTCCTGATCTTCAGGCAGTTATTGTTGTAGGTGATATCAACGTTGATGAAATCGAAAAAATGATTAAAGATCGCTTTGAGTCCATCCCTGCTCGTACCAAGTCTGAACCTAAAATTATCTATCCGATTCCGGGAAATGATAAACCGATGGCTGTAGTTTGTACCGATCCTGAAGCAGGTGGTAATCAAGTGATGCTACTCAATAAACATGAGTATTTTCAAATGAAAACAATGGGTGATTTTAGAACATCCATGGTACATCAACTCTATAATATGATGTTTGACTCCAGATTTTCGGAATTGCAACAAAATCCAAATACGCCCTTTATTAGTGCTTCTTCAGGTTATAGTAATTTTATTGGGCATTGCGATATTTACGATCGCTCTGCAGTGGCTAAAGAGAACAGAATTGAAGAAAGTATTGCAGTTCTTTTGAAAGAAAATTACAGAGTTTTAAAATATGGTTTCCTTGAAACTGAATTAAAACGCGCTAAGGATGAGATGCTGTATCAATATGAAGTAGCTGCCAATGAGGCAGATAAAACTGAATCATCTGTATTTGCATCTCAATATGTTCGTCACTATATTGATGAAACACCTATTCCGGGTGCAAAAAGAGAATATACTTTAGTAAAAAGATATATCGACGGCATTACATTGGATGAAATCAATGCTCTAGCTAAAAAATGGATCAATATGGATAATTTTGTTGCTGTAGTATTGGCTCCCGAAAAAGAGGGAGTTCGTATTCCTACAGAAGAGCAAGTATTGGCTATTGTCAACGATAAATCATTGATGAATGTAGAGCCCTATGTTGATACTTATAAAGAGCAAGAATTGGTAGAAGTTGAAAAATTAGTTGCCGGAGAAATTACTTCAGTTAAGACATTGGAAGAAGTTGATGCTAAAGAATATACCCTATCTAACGGCGTTAAAGTTATTTTGAAAAAAACCGACTTTAAAAATGATGAGATTCTATTCAGAGCCAGTAGTAAAGGTGGAACCAGTTTATATGGAGAGGAAGATTTGCCATCTCTAACTTTCGCAACTCAATTTGTGGATAGAGCAGGTATTTCAGAACTGGATTACTCCAACTTAGAGAAAAAAATGAAGGGTAAGAAAGTGGGCTTAACACCCAATATTTCCTTTGCTTCTGAAGGTTTTACCGGATCCTCCACACCTAAAGATTTAGAGTTTTTCTTCCAATATCTGCATGCTTTCTTTACCACACCACGCTTTGACCCCGCTGTAAAAGAATTGGTGATCTCTGAAATGGAAGAACAGTTGAAAATGATCAAAGCTATGCCTATGTATCGCTTCTTAGGTGAATTTATGGATCTATTAACTCAAAAAGACCCATATCATATCAGTTTATTGATACCTGACGGGTTTATTGAAAAAGTGGATTATGAAAGAGCATTTGAACTCTATAAAGAGCGTTTTGCTAATCCTGCTGACTTTACCTTTGTTTTCGTTGGAAATTTTGATGAAAAATTAATGGATCAATATTTGAAAACCTATGTAGCGTCATTAAAAACTACTAATCAAAGAGAAAACTTTAGAGCAGAAGTAAGCAAGGGGTTCCCAAAACAAAGTGTAAGAGAAAAAATTTATGTAGGAACTGAAGATCAAAGTTTTGTGGGTATTGCTTTCTCTAAGGAGATCCCTTATAATGCAGAGAATGCAATGATTGTTTATCAGATCTCTGAAGCACTTCAAATTGAGTTGATTGAGGTAATTCGTGAAGAGATGAGCGGTGTTTATTCTCCAATGCTTCAAATGGAAGCTTCAAAATATCCTGACCAAGAATTTATGACCTTTATTATGTTTGGTTGTAGTCCTGATAATACTGATAACCTCTATAATGCGGTGATGGATATCCTCAAGAAATTCCAAAAAGAGGGTCCTAAAGAGGAAACCATGCAAAAGGTGAAACAACAAATGGTGAACGCTCGTCAAACAGCAATGGAAAAGAATAGTTTCTGGTTAAGTTATATTTCAGGAAAAATATTTGATGATGAACCAATGAACACCATCAATAATTATGAACAAGCTGTAAATGCCATTACTATTCAGGATATTATTCAATTTATGGGTAAATATTTTGATACTGAACATGTTGTGAGAATGGATATGTATCCTGAACACATGAAGAAATAAAAAATATGAAATAAATATGTCGGGGGAGCAGGATCACTCTTGCTCCCTTTTTAATAAATGATGATGAGAAAAAAGATTTTAGTTACCGGAGGAACCGGGTATATTGGGTCTCACACCATTGTAACGCTACAGCAACAAGGGTATGAGGTCCTAATTGCTGATAATTTATCCAACTCTTTTGAATGGATTGTAGATCACATATACCGGATTACAGGTCAAAAACCGATCTTTTATAAACTGGATCTAACAGACAAAGAGAAAGTGAATCAGCTTTTTAAGGAGCATCAGGATATGGTAGGAGTGATCCATTTTGCGGCACTCAAAGCGGTGGGTGAATCGGTGAAAGATCCGTTGTTTTATTATCATAACAACATCAATTCGCTGCTGAATATTCTCTCCAATATGAAGCAATATCAAATTCCCTATCTAGTCTTTTCATCATCTTGTACCGTGTACGGCGAGCCAGAAAAGTTGCCGGTGACTGAACAATCTCCCATTTTGCCTCCGATGTCCCCTTATGGATATACGAAGCAGGTTTCCGAGCAGATTATCCGTGATTTTACTGCTATTTCGCAAACTAAAGCAGTCCTGTTGCGCTATTTTAATCCCATCGGGGCGCATGAATCGGCTTTAATCGGGGAGTTGCCCATTGGAGTGCCTACCAATTTGATTCCTTTTATCACCCAAACAGCCATCGGAATCCGGGAAAAATTGAATGTTTTTGGAGACGATTATGATACTCCGGACGGGACTTGCATTCGGGATTATATCCATGTTGTGGACCTCGCAGAAGCGCATCTGGCAGCCTTAAATCGTTTGGAAAGCAAGGAAAGCGATCAGAATGTGGAAGTATTTAATGTGGGTACCGGTCACGGTTTTTCCGTCATGGAGATCATTCAAACTTTCGAAAAAGTCACCCATCAAAAGTTGAACTACCAAATTGTGGGTAGGCGAGAAGGGGATATCGCCAAAATCTGGGCAGACACATCCTATTCCGAGTCCCTTCTCAACTGGAAAACCAAACGAACCCTCGAC